>Ga0310122_10000023_pt1 | contig 132768 bp, 101 predicted proteins | sample CB6_Bottom_1051__FD_203503 | JGI IMG/M metagenome (GOLD analysis project Ga0310122, IMG submission 203503) | Marine microbial communities from Western Arctic Ocean, Canada - CB6_Bottom_1051 | ecosystem: Environmental > Aquatic > Marine > Oceanic | place: Canada: Western Arctic Ocean... | reverse complement strand
AACTTACGCGATGATAAAAGCGTTGAACAAGCTTACTGGATTAGGTATGCCTGAAACTTGTCGTATTGACTAAGAAATACGCGAAATGGGGCTGCTCTGTCTCTAAACTGAATTACGCAACAAAGCCGGCTAAAGCCTGTAAAACCTGAACTACAAGGCTTTACCCTACATTGTTTGAATCGCTGGCTACATAATATCTTATCGAATAGTAAATGCCACAATTTTGCTATCTACATAAACAACATTCTGCAAATAGTTTGATTTCTAAATTTATGATTATTAACTGCATTATCAATGCTGAACGTTTAGTTTGGCTTTGACATCCTATGCTGTTCATATAATAAGTCAGAGCAACTACGCACTCATGATTCTTGATACAGCGTTGCGGATGTCTGAGTCAGCCGCGTTAGCAGGTAAGCTGAATGAGATGTATTGGTCGCCACGGAAGCTCATTGAGCGATCGACTTCTGCTAGGCAGTGAACTATTGAGCCTTCAACGATGAATGACAGCTCGATCTCTTTGTTATTCATAAAGCCACCGCTGCGAAATTCAATCTCTTGATAACAGCCCGAACGTGAAGCAAAGCTGTTGCCTTTCAAGAAGCCCTTCTCTACGTCTGCTTTCACCATTGCCATACCCGATGCTTCCACGCCTTGGATCATTTTAGCAACTGTTGGCAGTGGATGTACGGAGATAAAGTCACGGTCTTTAGGGTCAATCGCGAAGCCTATATCTAGGTTGGTTTCAACCCACACATGGCATTGGTTCATTTGTGCGTTCAACGCGGTGACTGGCGTTTCATCATTTAACTTAAGTCGGAATGGAACGAGTTTGGTTTCGCCCGGTTGGATAACGAAAGGCTCTACCGCTTGAATACGACCCAGTGAAAAGGTTTCGTAGCTGGTACTGTCTTCCGTTTCTACTTTTACTTCTGTGTTGAGAACCAAGTTAATCAAGTCGATTTGTTGCTCAACGTCGCCACCAACAATGTGAACATTGCCAGACAACTCACCACCTTGGAAAACTTCAATATTATCTAAGACAGTATCAACCTTTGCTGCACCGATGCCCAACGAGGCCTTTAATTTCTTAAACATATTATTTCCCTTTCTAATTATCTGATTTACGAATAGTTATTGCGTGACAATTTGCGACACTTGCCTCACAGAATCAAGCAATTTGCCCCATCTATGTTGAATAAGGTCACATTGCCCGAGGAAATGTTGAAATCGTGAAAAATTCCGTTACTCTATTTGTATAGTCAAATAAGGTTTCATTATGTCGAAAGCGCCGCTCTACCTTCAGATAAAACAGTTCATAGACGATAATATCAACAGTGGTCACTGGCCAGTGGGTTACCAGATAACCACAGAGCTAGAACTCACTGAGCAGTTCAATGTGAGTCGAATGACGGTCAATAAAGCCATTCGAGATCTTGTGTCTGAAGGCAAACTCATCAGGAAGCCAAGGCTAGGTACTTTTGTTTGTGAACCAGACGAAAAAGCGCAATCTCCGCTGCTTGATATCAACAACATCGCGCAAGAGATCAAAGACCGAGGCCAAACGTATACTAGCCAAGTTATCAAGCACGATAGTATCAAGGCTGATGAAAGCACGGCTACACGGTTAGGTGTGATGATTAACGCAGAAGTGTTCTATAGTGAAATCATACACTTTGCGGACAACGCACCGATACAACTGGAAGCGCGTTGGGTGAACTCTCAAGCCGCCCCAAAATACCTAGAGCAAGACTTTTCAACCTCTACGCCCAACGAATACCTTTCAAAAAACTGCCCGTTGAGTGCTATCGAGCATACGGTTGAAGCCATTATTCCTGACTCTCAAATCAGAACGTCACTAAAACTTTCTGAATCAGAGCCTTGCCTTCTTTTGAATAGAAGAACATGGAGCAAAGAGCGCCTCATCAGCTTTGCATTGCTCTACCATCCTGGCTCTAAGTACAAATTAAGCTCCAAGATACTTCTAGATTAAAGAACATCATCCTGATCGCCGATCACATTTTTGCAACATCAACTTGATTCGGGGCAGCGTTTAGCCTATTTATTTGTATATACATTTAATGTTTAGCAAAGATCTAGGTGATTATGAATTTGATCCTCAAAAACGCACGAGTGGTCTCCATGAGTTCGGGAGTCGACGGTTATCAGCCCTCCTCTCCTCAAGATATCGTTATCGAAAGCGGTAAAATCGTGTCCATCTCTTGTTCAAACCAAGACGTACTTGCTTCTGAGTTAGAACAAGTAAGTATTGATGGTTCTTTGGATTACATCACCTATGATTGCAAAAACAAGTTAGTCACCCCTGGGCTGATTGATTGCCACACTCACCTCGTATTTGCGGGTAATCGTGCCAATGAATTTGAGCAGCGTTTGAATGGTGTGTCTTACACCGACATCGCCAAGCAAGGCGGTGGTATTTTAGCGACAGTAACCGCAACGCGCGCAGCACAAGAATCTGAACTGGTTGAAATGGCACTACCTAGGCTCGATGGCCTACTAAGAAGTGGCGTAACCAGCATCGAAGTAAAATCCGGCTATGGTTTAACTCTTGAAGATGAGCTCAAGATGTTACGTGCAGCCAAAGCGTTAGAGAATCATCGCCGAATTAAGATCACCACCACTCTCCTTGCAGCCCATGCTGTGCCACCCGAATATAAAGAACAACCGGACAGCTATATCGATCTGGTTTGCCAAGAGATCATTCCTAAAGCTGCAGAGCAAGGCCTAGCCGATGCGGTTGACGTGTTCTGTGAATCTATCGGCTTCAACCTTGAACAAACCGAACGTGTCTTTGCAGCAGCCAAAGCGCATGGGCTAGCGATTAAAGGCCACACTGAACAACTTTCGAATATGGGTGGCAGCGCGCTTGCAGCTAAATACGGCGCACTCTCTGTTGACCATGTCGAATACCTTGATGAAATAGGAGTCAAAGCACTGGCGGAATCAGGCACCGTTGCCACCTTGCTACCCGGTGCTTTCTACTTCCTGAAAGAGACTCAACAGCCGCCAGTCGCCCTACTTCGTGAACACAACATTCCAATGGCGATAGCGACCGACTTAAACCCCGGCACTTCTCCTTTTGCTGACTTAACACTAATGATGAACATGAGCTGCACCCTGTTTGGTACGACGCCTGAAGAAGCGCTACGCGGTGTAACTTGTCATGCTGCGGCTGCCATTGGCGAATCACAAACCAAAGGCAGAATTGAAATTGGTTATGCCGCTGATTTGGCTATCTGGAATATCGTTCACCCTGCCGACTTAAGCTATCAAGTTGGTGTTCCTCATCTGCATAAACGCATTGTTAATGGCGAGGTATGTCATGACTCAATCTAATTCCAACAGCATTCAAAAGAACGCAGAAACCGTACATAACTTCGTGTGGACTGGGCGTAATGATCTTGAAGATGGCGCACTCGGTACTCGCGTTCATCACATTACCAAGCAAGTGCAAAATAGTGAGTTAAGTGACGAGCTGACTAGCAGCGCTATCGCCTTAGTTGGCTTTGCCAGCGATGCAGGTGTTGCAAGGAATAAAGGACGCGTGGGCGCGAAACAAGCACCCAACCTGATTCGCCAAGCGTTGGCTAATATGGCTTGGCACAGTGACGCTCACATCGCGGACCTTGGTGATATCGAATGCAATGATGGTCAACTCGAAGTCAGCCAAAAACAGTGTGCTTCTGTGATTGCCAATGCTTTAGCAATCAACAAAGTGATTACCCTCGGCGGTGGTCACGAAGTGGCTTGGGCATCTTTCCAAGGCCTCGCTGATCATTTACATCAAATGGAACACCTTGATAAAGATCAGCCAGAACGCAAACCTAAGATCGGCATCGTTAACTTTGATGCTCACTTTGATCTTCGCGAATTTGAAAGCAACATTACTGATGTTAAACCGAGTTCGGGTACGCCTTTCAACCAGATTAGCGATTACTGCCATACACATCAGTGGCCTTTTCATTACGCTTGTCTTGGTGTGAGTGCGGCTAGTAATACCAAAGCACTGTTTAATAAAGCAGACCAACTGGGCGTTTGGTATGAACACGACCGCAACATGACCCAAGTAAACCAAGTCGCTCAACTGGTTAAGTTACAAAAATTCATCGCTGAGTGTGATTACCTCTATCTCACTATCGATCTAGACGTATTTCCAGCGGCGACTACGCCGGGCGTAAGTGCACCAGCGGCAAGAGGCGTGAGCTATGAAGCACTCGCTCCTTTTCTAGAACAGATTTTCCAACACAGTGAAAAACTCATTATCGCGGACATTGCGGAATACAACCCAGACTACGACATCGACGGCCAAACGGCTCGATTGGCGGCACGTTTGTGTTGGGATATAGCCAGTGCAATGGCCAGCGACTAATCCAGCTATACCGATAACTACAACTACAACTACAACTACAACGATATAACGTGAAACAGAAGGAATTCCAAAATGACGGAACACCACAACAGTGACCCTCGTCTCGACACGACTCGCGAAATTCGCGCACCTCATGGCACCACTTTGCGCGCTAAATCTTGGTTAACAGAAGCACCACTGCGTATGCTGATGAACAACCTAGACCCTGATGTGGCAGAACACCCACATGCACTGGTTGTGTATGGTGGTATCGGTCGCGCGGCGCGTGATTGGAAATGTTATGACAAGATTGTTGAAGTATTAGAGCGTTTAGAAGACGACCAAACGTTACTTGTTCAATCAGGTAAACCTGTGGGCGTATTCCCGACTCATAAAAACGCACCTCGCGTATTGATCGCGAATTCTAACCTTGTTCCACACTGGGCGAATTGGGAGCACTTCAACGAGCTCGATAAAGAAGGCTTGATGATGTACGGCCAGATGACCGCAGGCAGCTGGATTTACATTGGCTCTCAAGGCATCGTTCAAGGTACTTATGAAACGTTTGTCGCTATCGCGAAGAAGCATTTCCAAGGCGAAGCAAACGGCAAGTGGGTTCTAACGGGTGGTCTTGGCGGTATGGGCGGTGCTCAACCTCTCGCAGCGACTATGGCTGGCTTTTCAATGATCGCGGTTGAATGTGATGAATCACGAATCGACTACCGCTTGCGTACTGGCTATGTCGACAAAAAAGCCACCTGCATCGATGAAGCGATGGCAATGATTAAAGAATCAGACACACCAATCTCTGTTGGCCTACTCGGTAACGCAGCAGACGTATTCCCAGAGCTTGTTGAACGCAATATCACGCCAGACGTAGTGACTGACCAAACCTCTGCCCACGATCCACTGAACGGCTACTTGCCACAAGGTTGGACAATGGAGAAAGCAGCGCAAGAACGAACCATTGATGAAGCTAAAGTAGTGAAAGCCGCTAAGCAGTCCATGGCCATTCAAGTACAAGCTATGCTAGATCTTCAGTACCGTGGCGCTGCGACCGTAGATTACGGCAACAACATTCGCCAAATGGCACTTGAAGAAGGTGTGGAAAACGCGTTTGATTTCCCAGGTTTCGTCCCCGCATATATACGACCTTTATTTTGTGAAGGCGTCGGTCCATTCCGTTGGGCTGCCCTTTCTGGCGACCCAGAAGACATCTACAAAACAGACCAAAAAGTAAAAGAACTGATTCCAGATAACCCACATCTACACAACTGGCTAGATATGGCGCGTGAACGCATTCAGTTCCAAGGCTTACCCGCTCGTATTTGTTGGGTTGGTTTGAAAGATCGTGAACGTTTAGGCCAAGCATTCAATGAAATGGTTAAAAATGGCGAACTAAAAGCACCAGTTGTTATCGGTCGTGACCACCTAGATTCAGGCTCAGTAGCGAGCCCGAACCGCGAAACAGAAGGCATGATGGATGGATCAGATGCCGTATCAGATTGGCCTCTATTGAACGCCCTTCTAAATACTGCCGGTGGCGCAACATGGGTTTCTCTGCACCACGGTGGCGGTGTTGGCATGGGCTTCTCACAACACTCAGGTATGGTGATTTGTTGTGACGGCAGTGAAGATGCATCACAGCGCATTGCTCGTGTACTTCACAACGACCCAGCAACAGGCGTTATGCGTCATGCTGATGCGGGTTACGATATTGCCAAGCAGTGTGCTAAAGAGCAGAAGCTTGATTTACCTATGCTAAACGAAGAACTTCGTCGCCTTTAATGTCTGGAGAGAACATGTTGAATTTATTACTTAAGCCAGGACTTCTAGGCCTACCTGAACTGCGTAAGATTAGCCGTAGCCCTGTGAACTTATCACTCGATCCTGCAGCCATTCCTGATATTGAAGCAAGCATGCACGTTGTCGAACAAGTGATTGCTGAAGATCGCACTGTGTATGGTATCAACACGGGGTTTGGCTTATTAGCGAATACCAAAATCGCCCCAGAAGATTTAGAAGTACTACAGAAAAGTATCGTGCTTTCTCACGCGGCGGGCATTGGTAAATTCATGTCTGATGAGACTGTGCGTTTGATGATGGTACTTAAGATTAACAGCTTGTCTCGTGGTTACTCGGGTATCCGACTCAAGGTCATCAATGCTCTTATCGATCTAGTGAACGCACAAGTTTACCCGTGTGTACCACAAAAAGGATCTGTGGGTGCTTCAGGAGACCTCGCTCCCCTCGCCCACATGAGTACGGTACTGCTTGGTGAAGGCCAAGCACGTCACAACGGCAAAATCATCACTGGCTTAGAAGCAATGCAGATCGCTGGCTTGGAGCCAATCACACTTGCTCCGAAAGAAGGCTTAGCTCTGTTAAACGGCACACAAGCATCGACAGCCTTTGCATTAGAAGGTCTGTTCGCAGCTGAAGACTTGTTTGCGTCTGCAACCGTGTGTGGCGCGATGTCTGTTGAAGCCGCGCTGGGTAGCCGTCGTCCGTTTGATCCGCGTATTCATCGCGTTCGTGGTCACCGTGGCCAGATGGATGCAGCACTTGCTTACCGCCATATGCTTGATCAAAAGAGTGAGATTGGTGAATCACACACTTGTTGTGAAAAAGTTCAAGACCCTTACTCACTGCGTTGTCAGCCTCAAGTGATGGGGGCGTGTTTACAGCAGATTCGTAATTCAGCAGAAACCTTAAATATTGAAGCAAATGCCGTATCCGACAACCCGTTAGTTTTCGCTGACGATGGCGACATCATTTCAGGCGGTAACTTCCACGCAGAACCTGTCGCAATGGCAGCCGATAACCTTGCACTAGCGATAGCTGAAATCGGTAGCTTGTCAGAGCGTAGAATGGCGTTATTGATTGATAGCGCGCTAAGCAAACTACCGCCTTTCTTAGTCGATAACGGCGGCGTGAACTCAGGCTTTATGATTGCTCAAGTAACGTCTGCAGCTCTCGCTAGTGAGAACAAAACATTGGCTCATCCTGCGTCAATAGACAGCCTACCTACTTCTGCAAACCAAGAAGACCACGTATCAATGGCTACCTTTGCCGCTCGTAGGCTTAGATACATGGCTGAAAACACCCGTGGGATATTGGCAGTAGAATATTTAGCAGCAGCACAAGGGCTAGACTTCCGCGCTCCGAATCTATCTTCTCCTCGTGTGGAAGAAGCAAAACAGATTTTGCGTGAAAAAGTCAGCTTCTACGACAAAGATAGATACTTTGCTCCAGATATTGAGCAAGCTAACCTGTTGCTCAAATTATCCGTTCATAATCACCTAATGCCAGAAGGCACTTTGAGTAGCTTTTAAAGCAAAAACATTCTAAACAACACCCATTAGAGTGTCATATAAACAAGGGCTATCGATTAGCCCTTGTTGCATTGAGCCAAAGGCCATATTTCCCTTTAAATCGTCACATACCATCCAACGTATTTATCTAATTGACTGATATATAAGCAAAGTTAACTGGATAGACCATTAGAACGAAGTTAGTTAGCTATAATCCACCCCAGATTTGATGACTAATAGCGATACTATGTTTCTGACACCTTACTTTTCTACCGAAGACAATCAATTTCAATTCACTCGTGAACAGGCTAGCCACTTTGCTAAAAAAGTAGCCGCTGACTTCAACCCAATTCACGATGAAGACAACAAGCGCTTCTGCGTGCCTGGCGACCTTTTGTTTGCAGTTCTTCTGCAGAAAGAAGGCATCAGCCAAAAAATGCGTTTTGATTTTTCAGGTATGGTGGGTAACGGTATTGCACTAAGCGTTGACAACAAGTGTGAGAAAGAAAGCTCACTGATTGACGAGAAAGGCAAAGAGTACCTACACATGTCTTGTGAAGGTGAAAAGAGCCACGACCAAGCATTCATCGAACACGTAGTAACAAACTACGTTAAGTTCTCTGGTATGAACTTCCCACACATCATGGTTCCTCTTATGGAAGAACAACAGATGATGATCAACTGCCAACGCCCTCTTGTGATTTACGAGAGCATGGAAGTTGAATTTACTCGCCTAGACCTGTCTCACCCAGAAGTTGAATTCTCTGGCGCGACTTTTGATGTTGAAGGCAAACGTGGCATCGTGACTCTGAACTTCGATTTCAAAGAAGACGGCGAAGTAGTCGGTAAAGGCGTGAAGCGCATGGTAGCAAGTGGCCTAAAGCCATACGACCAAGCTTCTGTAGACGACCTAGTAAACCGCTTCAACGAGCGTAAAGATATGTTTCTAGCTCAGTTCGCAGCTGCCGCTTAATCAGCATCCTTATTTACACATCTCGATGTAAATAAACTCTAGAATAAGATCAATAAAGCCCAGCTTGATATCCTCAAGCTGGGCTTTTTAGTACGTAACCATCAGTCACATAGTTTCGATTGTTATCCGTTAAGCTTTAGTGATGGAAATAATTTTCGTACAATCAAACCACCGAAAAGGACGAGTAACCAATGCCAAGCCAGTGAACCACCGCTGCCGCCACCTGAGCTTTTTGCGTTCTGCGTACCTTCAGACTTAGATATCTTTATCTCATCGGTATAAGCAAAGTTTTTGATCGTAACTCTGTCATCCCCGTAAGAGCCATACCAATCTTTCACATATTTAATCATAAGACTGTTGTTGGAATCCCTAACCATCGGCAGGTTCACTGAACCAGAAAGCTGACCTGATTCTTTATCGAATTCTTGACCGTTGATATAGAGCTCAAGGTAATCATGATCCAACTCAGACGATACCGTCACATCGAAAGAGACTGTCCCGGTCGGTATACCCTCTACAACCAACATTGTCGATTCGCTGCTACCTATTGATGGAGAGACGATTTTTGATCCTTCGGTACCCCACGCTTGTGTGCTGTAGACGCCACTGTTTGGTATGCTGACATAAGAGTTCACAGTATTCGTTACAGATCTCGCCCCTATAACAGAAGCCGTTGAAGTAACCGTGCCTACCAATAAATCAGTGTCAACATTAATACCAAATTCATGTTCACCGATTGAGTTTAGGTCGAAACTAACCACAACTTCACAGCTTTGCCCTGCAGTTAAAATGCTACATCCGTTGTCTGTTATAACAGTATCATTACCTGAAATTGGATAAACACGGTTTACTGCAATGTTTTGATCAGATTTATTTGTGAATTCAAAGGTATGTGAAATAGGCGCCAATAATTTTGCACCGAGCATTTCAATTTGACGGTAACTAAGCCCTGATTGCTGCTCATCAATCCAATCATCAAAGTGGCTAATGTTAGTATAGACACCGTAAGCGTTAGCTTCTGCACATCCTTTACCCCAGCTCACAATGCCCAGTTGTTCATACGTTCCATTGGTCGAAACAACAATTGGACCGCCACTATCACCCTGACACGAATCATAACCACCATCACTGTAACCCGCACAGAACGCGTCGCTACCAATAGAAGAGTAGCCACTGTAAGGAACAGTATTGCATTGGTACTGATTAACAAGGGGAACACTAACTTGATACAATTCACTCTTCGATGAATACCCATCGGATGCGTCCTGATCACCCCAGCCCATGACCGTTAGCATTTGACCATCATTCAGGTTACCGCGAACATAACCATCAACGAGATTAACCACAGACTCAGCTGGCTTTTCTACGAGCTCAATAATGGCGATGTCATTGCCTGTCGCTACAGAGTTGTAATATTCATGTACATAAATATTATCAACAGCGTATCGATGTTGTGCAGCTTGAGAGGCAGAAAGATTTGATACGCCAATCACCACATCTAGATCTTCACGACCATTACCTTCCACACAGTGAGCGGCAGTTAATACATATCGCTCACCAATGAAGCTCGCACCACAAAACTGACCGTCATAAGCGTTCACGTTCCTTGAGACTAGCGCAGCCATAAATGGCCAATTCTCTTGTGTTGCTTCTTTACCATTTATAATTCGAGCTGAAACATCTGCCAACACCGACGTTGAAGACAGACTCACTACACAGACACCTAGCGACAACCATTTCGCCTGAACAATTTTCATTACCTAGCCTTTATTCATTTTAATAATGAACCGCAGACTATTTTATAAAAATCAATATGAAACCTAAATCACATTAATTTGTGATATAGATCAACCAAACGATAATAATTCTTATCTAAATGGTCAATTGTATCTGAATCCACATCAGATCCAGCGCCTAACCTTTTGTTTGTAATCAACATATTCCGCACCGAACAATTGCTCTAGGGCGCGTTCTTCTGGCTTAATTTGGAACTGATTCATGTAGATTACGAATACAAAACTGAGTAAGACACTGAACAGGTTTTGGAAGAAGTAGCCAAAGCAAAATAGCAGGATAAACAACCCTAGATACATTGGATTTCGCGTGTAGCCAAAGATTCCACTGTCCACGACTGCAGACGCGGTTTCGACTTTAATCGGGTTAACGGTGGTTTTCTGTTTTCGGAATTCCCATATGCCTGATATTCCAATCACACCACTCAATATGATCCCGACGCCTAGCACAACCATTCCATAAGGTAATGCCAGTGTCCCTTGGCTCAACTGCTGAGCACAGAAGTATGATGCTACGAATACAATAATGAACAGTGCAACGGGTGGCACTTTTAATTCTAGAAATTTCATACTTTTCCTTATTAACATTCCTTTGTTAGTTTAGAAAAAAGCCCAGCAATTGCTGGGCTAAATGTATTAAAGAATTTTTGCTAGCGCCTGTAATGGGTGGGCAAGCTTCTCACCTTCAAAGCGCTTCACTTGGCTACGGCAAGAATAACCCGTCACCAAACAACGATCTTTTGGTAAGTCCTGCATTTGAGGCTTCCAGCTTAAACCGTATATGTCTTTCGACATTTGCAGCTTATCGACTTCGTGCCCGAAGGTGCCCGCCATGCCACAACAGCCGACAGGAACGCTGGTTAACGCAGCACCAAAGTGTTTAAAGATAGCGCCCCACTCTTTTTCCGCATTTGGCATCTTGGTCTTCTCTGTACAGTGAGCGAACAAGTACCACATATCTTCACTTGCTGAGCGCGCTTCGAACTCACCTAACGATGGCATTAACCATTCATGCACGGTGAGCACATCAAAGTCGCCACGCTTGTCACCTAAGATCTCGACGTATTCATCGCGATAACAAAGCACCAGAGCAGGATCAACACCCACCAAAGGAATGCCGATATCCGCCACCATCGACAAGAAATCCGATGTAGATTTCGCCTCACGAGCAAAACGATTTAAGAAGCCCTTAATGTGCAGCGCTTTTCCATTGGGTTTGAACGGCAGCAGTACCGGTGTTTTACCAAGCTTCTGAGCCAGAGTGACGAAATCTTCGACTACCTCTGCATCATAAAAGCTAGTAAACGGGTCTTGAACGATAAGTACATGCTGTTTCTTCTGCTCAGAAGACAAGCCTTCTAAGTACTGTAAGTCGAAGAGTTGCAGTTCTTTACTCACCAGACGATTTTTTAGCGTAGGCACCGACATCAATGGTGCATCAACATAACCGACTGTTTTAGCCGTTGCGGTTTGTATCCACTTTTGACCCAATGCTGCGTTAACAACCTTTGGTGCTTTCGCCATTAGCGGCAGCATGGTTTCAATGTTGGCAACTAAATAGTCTTTTGCAGGGCGCTGATAACGAGAGTAATAGATGTTCAAGAATCGAGAACGGAAACTCGGCACATCGACTTTAATCGGACACTGGCTCGCACACGCTTTACATGCAAGACAACCATTCATCGCTTCGTGAACTTCATGCGAGAAATCGTATTCATGGCGTTTGTTCATCGTGTTACGAACACGCTCAACCATGGTTTTAACCGGAGTATTGTCCTTCAGCGCTTCTTGCTCTAAATCGAGAATATCGACGCCTTGTTCCGTTAACTGACGCAACCACTCTCTTACCAAACCTGCGCGGCCTTTTGGCGAATGACGACGGTCTGCAGTGACTTTCATCGAAGGACACATTGGCGAGCTAGTATCGTAGTTGAAGCACAAGCCGTTACCATTACATTCCATGGCTTGTTTGAAGCTATCTCGAACTTGTACGTCGATCTGACGGTCATAGAAGCCACGCTTGGTATCGGTGACTTTCACCAACTCAGCATCGCTTTCTAATGGCGTACAGATCTTGCCTGGGTTCATCTTGTTGTGCGGGTCGAACGCTGCTTTAACACGTCTTAATTCGGTAAACAGTTCCTCCCCAAAGAAGTCAGGGCCATACTCAGAGCGGAAGCCTTTTCCGTGCTCACCCCACATCAAGCCACCGTATTTCGCCACCAGCTTAACCACTTCATCAGAGACTTCGTGCATCAAGGCTTCTTGCATAGGGTCACACAAATCTAAAGCCGGACGAACGTGCAGTACACCCGCATCCACGTGACCAAACATGCCGTAGTTCAACTCTTTTGAATCGAGTAAGACTCTAAATTCAGAGATGAAGTCGGCCAAGTTTTCCGGTGGTACACAGGTATCTTCAGCAAAAGCGACTGGCTTAGCTCGGCCTTTCGCCGCACCCAATAAACCTACCGCTTTCTTACGCATGTTGTAGATTCGGCCAATGCTCGCCAAATCGCTGCATACTTGGAAACCAATCACACCGGCTTCTTCGGTTTCAAGCATGCTTTCAAGTTGTGCCGTCAGTGCTTGAACTTGTTGTTCAACTTCCGCTTCATCTTGGCCTGCAAACTCAACCATGTTAATGCCAAGCATCTCTTTGTTGGGAACATCCATAAGCAGGTCGCTCACGGTGTGCCAAACGATGTCTTGCTTCGCTAGGTTCAATACTCTTGAATCAACCGTTTCTACAGACAGCGCTTTCGCTTCTACCATGAACGGCGCATTACGCAGCGCAGAATCGAACGTGTTGTATTTCACGTTGACCAGCGTTCGCGCTTTGGGAATCGGCGTTAGGTTGAGCTTTGCTTCCGTAATGAAGGCTAATGAGCCCTCTGCACCACATAAGACGCGAGTCAGATCAAAGCTGTCGTCTTGTTCGTTGATCGCGTTCTTTAGGTCGTAACCTGTTAAGAAGCGGTTCAATGGTGGGAATTTATTAAGAATTTGAGCGCGCTTGTCTCGACAAACTGCCTCAGTAACCGCAAGGGCATGGTGAGCAAATTCACCCTCAACTGGCAAGCCGTGTGATAAATCAGACTCTAGACACGAACCATCCGCGAACACCGCTTGTAGTGACAACACATGGTCGGACGTTTTTCCGTACTTCAACGACCCTTGGCCCGAAGCATCGGTATTGATCATGCCACCTAAGGTTGCTCGGTTACTGGTAGAAAGGTCTGGAGAGAAAAAGTAACCGTAGGGGCGTACCGCATCATTCAATTGGTCTTTAACGACACCAGACTGAACTCTTACCCAGCCCTCTTTCTCGTTAATCTCAAGAACCTTATTCATGTGTCGTGAAAGGTCAACCACAACACCTTTTGTTAAGGATTGTCCGTTGGTTCCGGTACCGCCACCACGAGGGGAAAAGGTCACGCGTTCGTAAGCGGATTTAGCACCCACCTGACCGAGCAACACAACGTCTTGAGTTGTTTTAGGAAGGATGACCGCCTGCGGCAATTGCTGATAGACACTGTTATCAGTCGCCACAGCCAAACGGCTAGAATATTGAGATTCAATGTCGCCAGTAAAGCCCGCTGTTTTTAGTTCATCTAAAAAGCGTACGACTACTGGATCGACATCAGCATTAAGTTGAAGTCTTGGTAACATTTGCTTCCTGCCCCTACTTCGCTGATCCAATCAGCATTGGGTTATCTGAGATTTTTAATAATTTTCTTTGAATTTCGTCACTTTACTACTATTAAGATCATATAAAAAGGTGATCAAATCAGAATCTCAGTGCAAGAATGGAGAAATAGTCACTTTCGTCTTAATTCAGTCCAATATACTGAATAACATTTTGTTTAAGACATCTCCATGAGCACATCACAATGAAAAAAAACAAAACAGTCACAACTGAAGATATTCTTCTTAAGCTATGCCAATCAGTCTCAAGCGTACTCACTTCAGCGACGGCTTCTCAAGTGTCCTATTCAGCTATGGTTCAAAAGATCAACAAGACAAGTCTGAAGCCAGACTTTGGTTGTTTCGTATTATTTGACGGTGGCTTTTCTGGCCTTGTTGTCATCAATTTTACGTCTAAAGCCGCGCTAGAGATCTATACCAATTACATGCGTAACATGGGCATGCCAGAAGATGAGCTGGCGGTACTGCACACTTCAGACGAAGTGGGCGATGTTTTAGGTGAGCTGATGAACCAGTTAGTTGGTGATTTCACCAATAAGATCCGTAAAGAACTGCAAACCAACATCACACAGAACCAACCGAAAATGCTGGCATTGAACAAGCAAGTAAACCTTTCTGTTGATACTAACCTCGATCGTCCACAAGCTCGCCGAGTGACCTTCTCGACTGCAAACAACAACATCTTCTACCTAGAGCTTGCAATGGATAAGACAGAATTCATCCAATTAGAAGAATTTGAGATCGCTGAAGACGAATGTCCAGACAGTATTCTTGAGGCTACTCAGAAAAAAATGCAGGAAGCGAATAAGCCCGCTCAAAGTTCAGGTAATGATTCTGCAGCCGATCTACTCGATGAACTTGGTATCTAGTTTGCTAATGCTCTAGTTAATCCGGAAAATCGTGTCACTAACGCCATCAATACGCTTGATGGCGTTTTTGTATTACCCAGAAGCCGTCTCTTCCATCCTTCATAAATGGCTCACCGCGTAATAACAAATGACTTTTGACTTTGCTGTTACCTGCCAAAACATGTAAAATGTCGGACTTTTCAAAATTTGCGGTAATGATTAAGTAGTCGATGGATAAGAAAAAAGCCCTAAAGAAAATTGCCAAGTGCCTTGAGCTTGGAAATTCTGCGAACGTCAATGAAGCGGCCAATGCGATAAAAATGGCGCATAACTTGATGCTGAAATATGGTCTCGAGAAAGACGATATTGAATTTATCAAGATGGGAAAAACTCAGTCCAGTCATCTGTTACCTGCAAATATCAGCTCTACACTGCTGCGTGTTATTCGCGGTATTAACACCAAGTTTGGCGTAGAAGCCGTATTACTGAACCACAAAGGCCTTAAGCGTGTGGAGTTCATTGGTGAAGCTGATCGAGCGATCTTTGCTGCCTTTGCTTTCGATATTATTTATCGCGAATTGAACGAGCATACGGGTCAATTCAGAAACAGCTTTGCAGGATCTGGTACAGGAACTCTCGAAGTCACTCGTCGTGTGAATTCTTACGTCTCTGGTTGGGTAGAAGGTGCGCTTGAAAAGTTGCCAATCATTACCCCGGATGACGAGTCAAACAACAAAATCAATAACTACATTGATAAAGAATTTGAAAATATTGACCGTGAAACCTTCAAACAACAACTCAGAGAAGCGATGAAAAACCTCACCGCTGACTATGAAGTTGGTTTGAAGAAAGGTCGTAAGCTTTCGGTAAACCGCCCTGTTGGCGGAACTCAAGCGGCTAAAAAAATCACCAAATCGTAGAGCATGCCATTTAGCTAAATCATAATGCTTGCTCTTTACATTTCCTCAGCACATTGTTAAAACCATCAATAATACTTATAGGACTATATGTTTGTCATTCGCAATCCATGCGTTTGACAGAAGTACATGATGGAGAAATACGTTGAAAAAAATCACACTAGCCCTAGCGCTTACTGTCGCTCTAACGGGTTGTCAGGCAACTCAACGCCAAAATGCTACAACAGGCGAATCTGAGACGAACTCTGCAACTCAAGGCGCTCTAATTGGTGCAATCGCTGGTGCCGTTGCTGGTGCTGCTACTGGTGACGATTCTAAAGATCGCCGTAAACGTGCACTCATCGGTGCTGCTGGTGGCGCCGCAGTTGGTGGTGGTATCGGTTACTACTTCGACCAACAAGAAGCTGCACTTCGTGAAGAACTCATGAACTCTGGTGTTCAAGTTGAACGCGTTGGTGAGAACCAGCTTCTACTTCGCCTAGAAAACGGCATTGGTTTTGGTTCTGGCTCTTACGCTTTAGAGTCTAGTATTCACAACACACTTCGCGGTGTTGCTCGTATCTTAGTTGAATACCCAGACACTAGCCTAGTGATCGACGGTCACACTGACAGCACTGGCAGCGAGTCGTCTAACCAAATCCTTTCTGAGCGTCGTGCTGAATCTGTTCGTGCATTCTTGATCTCTCAAGACGTTGCTGCAGGTCGTGCCATTGCTCGTGGTAATGGTGAACGTTACCCTCTATGTGACAACAACACGTCTCAAGGTCGTGCTTGTAACCGTCGCGTAGAAATTCAAATATTGCCGCTTAAGTAGCACGATTAAAGCCCAGTTACCTTTATCTATTGAATTAACCACTATATAGTTGCTGGTCATTCGTATCGCTTATTTTAAGCGTTACGACTTAACACTCAGGCACATAGCGTATTCATCCTGATACATCGGCACTGGGCTTTTTTACGAGACTTATCTTTTGCTTATCCTATCCAACTTCTGGTCATCGTCATTTCTTAGGCCTCTATTTCTAGCCCTCATCTTTTCCACGATACCGTTGTTCGCCCCACATTTCGTTCATGCTGAAAGCAGCGCTGAACTCTCATTAGCTCCACAACCTCAAGAGCTACAACCTCAAGACTCAACGTCTCAGTATCGATTAGCCCAATCGTATGAGCTGGGTACTGACGTGCCTAAAAACATCGATGACGCATTCTATTGGTACTCGCAATCAGCGGATAACGGCAATGCAAATGCGCAATTTAGGCTGGCTGAATTGTATTTATCAGGGACAGGTGTCGATCAAAGCAACAAGCTAGCTTTAGAATGGTTTATCAAATCAGCATTGCAAGGTAACAAACGCGCCTCAGTTGAGGTCGCAAAGATCTATGAGTCCTCACTTGAGAAAGATCTACTCCAACCATTAGATGCAGCACAGCTATGGTATGAAGCGGCCCTAAAAGACAACCCTGATGCAGAAGATGGTTACAATCGCGTTCTGGAAGCCCAATTTAACCAACAACGCGCCAAGCAGATCTCTTCGATTGATCAGCTCAATGACAACGTCAGTGCAGAAGCCAATACGAATCAACCAAGTACCTTCCCTTCGGCACTAACTTCTAGAGACCAAGCAACACGTTCTAACCTAACAAACTCTGACTATATGATCGGCGCAGTACTGGCCGTTTTAATTGCAATAGTGAGTATCAGCGCGACTCTAGTTGTATCGCGAAAGCGACAGATTCTGAAGTCTGGTGAGTTAAATCAGCAACAGCAGACACTTGAAGCGCAACTTAGCGCGAAAGACTTCACCATTAAGCAGCAAAAACGCCAACTTCAGACTATCTATAACGAACTGAAGAAGCAGAAAAACAACAAGAGCTTGAACAATTTTCAGGTAGCTTGTGCGCTATTTGGCTACACGCCTAGCTCAATTCCGGACCAGAAAAGCATCAAGATACGATACAAACAATTATCAAAGATCTACCATCCAGATGGTCACGGATGTGACGAAGAAATGAAACGTTTGAACAATGCGCTAAAAACCATTTTACAAAATGTTACAAAACCGTAAACAACTACACATATTAAATTTGCAAGGTCGCAAAGATATCGATTTTATTAGTGTTGCAATCGATCCCCCTCTCAAAAACGGGTAACAAACTATTAACTAATGGGTCTTACTTGTGTCATAATTTGCGCCGAAAATACACCTGACTTAAACAGGTGAGGAGAGAATATGTTCACAATAGAAGGCGTTTGTGATTGGTGCAAAAAGCCAAGCCTAGTTAAAAAGCACGACTACCTAGATGGTAAGTGTCATCATGCATGTAAAGAGTGCAATGATATTGCAACCATTGATGTTCGCCAGTTCAATATTGGTGAAATGGAAATGAGAGCAAAACTCTCCCAAGCGACATTGAGATAAGCAACACCGTTGAAATATAAGAAAGCGCCTAAGGCGCTTTTTTTGTGTCTGTGGTTTTAGATCTTCTCTCTTCTCTCTTCTCTCTTCTCTCTTCTCTCTTCTCTCTTCTCTCTTCTCTCTTCTCTCTTCTATACAGGTGTATACAGTACTTTTCTGTCAAAACCACTGTATACACCTGTATAAAGCTCACATTTTTTCAACTTATGAGACGAAACAGCAAATTCATTCAAATTTAATTTATCATTTAATTTCAATAACTTAATTATGCTTAATCTATAACTTAAGACAAAATCGTCCAATAATCCCGCAAAAAACGCTTGATCTTATAAGTAACTAAAACTACTGTATACACATACAGCATGTATATAAGGACAGCAAAATGATTCAAGCACACGTTAAAGCCCAACACTCTAGCCCGCTAGTTCACTGCGCATTTACATCAGTTTCTCGTAAAAGCAAAAATTCAAACGAGGAAGCGTTATTTGCAAGAATGGCGTTGCTGTCCAACCAACATCAGTGGCTACTGTTTACCGCTCAAACACCGAGACCATCCGCTAAGCAGCTGAAGCAACATAATGTTTGCTGCGACCGAGTTATTCATATGAAAGCCTCTCATCAAATGACTGAGGTAGAAACAGTCGAGAAAGCCATTCGCTCTAAGAATGCGAGTGCGATTGTGGCAAGTGCATCGATTGATCAATTCAGTCAGCAATACCTAAGAACATTAGGAATGCGCTTTCAGTGTGAAGTCTTCTTTATGGATGCGAATTCAGAGCGTATTCACTAAGCCACCTTGCTTAATATCATATTGGCTTAATAACATTGTTGGCTCAAAAACATAGCCCATACACATAGCTTCATCTTTTAGCTAACAAACTTAAGTTAACTTAACAGCATAGCTCCAAAACACAGTCCAAATATACTGCCTTCCCCTGCCCTACGATTCGCCTATTTTTTGGCGAATTGTTAGGCGGGGGTTTTTATTTAAACAATAGATTTAGCAATCGTTTGCTTTTTATCTGGAAGGAAATAGTAGATTGAGTATAATGCCCGTCTAATCATGTGCACACCGCACTTCTCTGTATGACGTTTGATAAAAGATAGGAATGTCTAAATGAGCCTTGCTGATCAAGTTCTTGCCGTAAATGATGACCTACCAATCCGTACTGACAAACCTGTCCATAGTGGCAAAGTTCGCTCAGTCTACTGGTTAACTGAAGAAGATAGTCAACGACTAATCAAAGAGAAAGGCTACGATGTAGCACCAGATGCGCCTTTAGCCATCATGGTGATCAGTGACCGTATCTCTGCATTTGATTGTATCTGGCGTGGTGAAGGTAATCTTAAAGGTGTTCCAGGTAAGGGAGCGGCTCTGAATGCTATCTCTAACCACTGGTTCAAATTGTTTAAAGACAACGGACTTGCTGACAGTCATATTCTTGATATCCCACACCCGTTTGTATGGATTGTACAAAAAGCTCGCCCAGTCATGATCGAAGCGATTTGTCGTCAATACATCACCGGCTCAATGTGGCGTGCATACGCAAACGGCGAACGTGAATTCTGTGGTATCGAGATGCCTGAAGGCCTCGAGAAAGACAAGAAGCTACCTGAGCTACTGATCACGCCTTCAACAAAAGGGATTTTGAAAGGTATCCCTGGTGTACCAGAAGCTGACGATGTGAACATCTCGCGTAACAACATCGAAGATAACTTCGCAGCTTTCAACTTTACTCAAGCAAGCGATATCGCACACTACGAGAAGCTGCTAAAAGAAGGCTTCAACGTTATCAGCCAAGCACTCGCGAAAGTCGATCAAACCTTTGTGGATACAAAGTTTGAATTTGGTTACGTCAACGATGCTCAAGGTAAAGAAAAGCTGATCTACATGGATGAAGTGGGTACGCCAGATTCATCTCGCATTTGGGATACTCAGGAATACAACAAAGGCAATATCGTTGAAAACTCTAAAGAGGGTTTCCGTCAGTTCTTGCTTAACTACTTCCCTGATGCAGACATTCTTTTGAACAAAGAACGCATGCCAGAACGTGAAGCATTAGCTCGTGACAATGAGCTGCCTCTCGATTCACTGATGTCTCTGTCTCGTACTTATCTTAATATCGCAGCGAAAATCACAGGTGCAGAGATCGTACTGAGCGAGAATCCTAAGCAAGAAATCATCGATGTACTGCGTGCTGACTATGGTCTAGTCGACTGACTGATTGATTGACTGATTGCAGTCTAGAAAGCGAGTAAGCTCGTAAACACAAGTTTCAGATACTAAAAGGGCCTCATCATTATTGAGGCCCTTTTTACGTGTGCGATTTTTAATATTCTTTGAGCTCGCTTCTAAGCGATATGTTCTAAGCTCTAAGCTCTAAGCTCTAAGCTCTAAGCTCTAAGCTCTAAGCTCTAAGCTCTAAGCTCTAAGCTCTAAGCTCTAAGCAATAATGAGAGATTACAGCTTGATAGTAAACTCTTCTCCAGTATTCTCGGCGATCACCAAATGACTGCGCGTCTCGATGTACTCTATCTGCTCTTCTTCAAGAGAATATGGCATAACAACTTTGAGCTCATTGATCCCTTCCAGCCTAGCTAGCTTAAGTAAGGTAACAATGTTTGACTCATCACTTTTACGCGTCGACATTGATTTTAATGCCATCTGCCATAAACGATCTTCAGGGCTTGCTAGCTCTTTAATGCTATCTCGCCAGACGGTACTGAATACTGGCGCAATTGTGGTTAGTGCTTCCAGAAAAGTCCATTTTTTACTGCATGAGGCGCCAAGAAAGGTTGTGTAATCGAACTCTACACGCGTCTCTATCTGTTTTTCCATGATGTCCCCCGACACTTTGACAACACAATATACTCAATATCTATCAACTCTTTCTTTATAGCAATAGGATATAGAAGAATAGTCTTTTATGACCTTTTGATTGGTTAAAAAGGCATATAAAAATCAATTTTGTAACAAAATAAGCACTGAATAATCATATATGCACCTATTTGATTAATATTTTAGAGATAAAACTTATCTATCTATTTTATATCAATTATCCGGCTCGCTTTTTTGTATTGAATACGCCAGCCAGACCATGTTGGCAGCTCCCAACGTTTTGGTGATAACTTTCGGCTACCCGATTGATAGTGAACGTAAATCAGCTTTCGTGCAGGCAAGTATTCTACATCGAGTTGCAAGTCGGCAAGGCTCAGTGCAAACGGGTATTTTTCAGAGAACTCTGAATAGAACCAACTTGGAATCCCATCGAAAGGTATGTCTGCATGGTCGAACATTTCCAATTCGCTCACATCAGTGACACCTAGCACCTCAAGCTGCTCTATCAACCATAGCTCAAAGTTAATGTTCTCAATTTCTGGTGTGTATTGGGTTTGTTCATCGAGACCGAGTTTCACATACAGCTGCCAGTGTTTGATTTCTTGAGTGCGAACCTTTGCAAAACCGGGAAGTTGGACGCCTTTTAACACAAGATCGACAATAGGCTTTAATGATAGTTGCCCTTCAGCCGCGACGAGCTTGGTCGTAATTGTTCGGCCTGCGTACACCAAAGCCATTTCAGTAAAGACTCCATCATCATTTACTCTTGTTTCACCTTGCTCCCACTCTCCGAGTTCAGCTTCAATGATAAGCTCAAGAGGAATAGGTGCCGTGACCGTCGCTAAGGTCAGTGTTTGCTTAACACCTCTTCCCGGCAAACTATGGGTATCAAGCACCAACATCGATTGTGCATTATCCGGGAAACGATTCTGACGACCGAGCACAACCTCTAACGATCCATTAGCAAAGGCTTCTTTTCGTTTCAGTCGGCGCACAAACACCAGCTCAGGATGCAAATTCACAATTGTCTTAAGCAGTTCAATACGTTGGAAACGTGACGCGACTTCTAACTGAGGAAGTTCAAACACCTCACGCATTTGCTTTGCCAGTCCTTGCGCTTCATTCAGTGCCTGTTGGTCGATTTCTAAATGCGGATAATCGCGACCACGAACAATCTGAATTAACAGGCTTAGATCACACCCTTCCTTTTCTTGCTGAGCCAGCGCTTCAAGATGTTCTGCATTGGTTGGTAATTGGTATAAGCGAGCAGGAACGGACAACGCCGCGGTGAGATCGACCATCGCTTCTTTTAAGGCTTTGGTTTTGATTCGAGTAACGATATCGGCATACAAAGCATCAATCGGCAATGGATACAGCTTTTTACCATGCTCGGTAATTTGATGGTCGGCGTTAATCGCCTCCATCGTCAGCAAGGTTTGAGTCGCGCTGTTTAGTGATTTCTCAGGAATAGGATCAAGGAAGGACAAGCTCTCAAACGGAGCACCACAACATGCCGCGGCCAACATAGGTTCTGTCAGCTCTTCACGCTGCAATTCAGGTGGTGTGACTAACTCTAATGCCGCATGTTCGCCATATAGACGCACGCAAATGCCATCCATCACCCTACCCGCGCGGCCAGCTCGTTGTTTGGCACTCGCTCGTGATATGGACTTAAGCATCAGTGTGGTTCTTCCGTTTCGTTGAACGGTGCGTCTTTCTAATCCTGAATCTATCACCACACCAATATCAGGTATGGTGAGGGAGGTTTCAGCAACGTTGGTCGCCAAAATGACCTTTCTCAGGCCATTACCTTCAGTATTGATATTACGACCCGATAACGCTAAATCTCGTTCTTTTTCACTGACTGACGCATGCAACTTCACCACTTGGATATTTGGATTCTTTGATAAGGCTTGTTCACATTGCACGATCTCTTTTTTACCCGGTAGGAAAACCAAGATATCGCCATGTGAAGCGATCAGTTGATGATTCACTTCTTCAGCAATGCGTTGCTCTAGATGTCGAATATCGGGCAATGCTCTTGACTCATTCGCCCTGTGTTCAATAGCAACTTGATAAGTTCGGCCTTCACAGCTAATTCGATTCGCATCCAAGTAATGAGCAAGACGCTCCCCTTCAATGGTTGCTGAAGTGATCACCAAGCGATGGCTCTCTTTTTGTTTGAGAATCGCCACCAGCAGATCAATGTCCCAGCGCCTCTCGTGAAACTCATCCACCACAATCACATCAAAACTGGCTAATCCGTCTTCTGATAACCAACGCAGCGCGATACCGGGAGTCACAAAAACAACGTTAGTCTGCTCGTTGTACTCCGACTCAAGCTTAATCGCATAACCAACCTTGCTACCAAGCTTCTCACCCGATTGCTGTGCGAGGTATTTAGCTAATGACGTACACGCGATACGTCTTGGTTCCACCACCAGCACTCGTCCATGCTGAGAAGCCCAAAGTGGCAAGCGCGTTGATTTACCCGATCCGGTTTCAGCTTCGACTACAAGGTGAGAATTGGCGATTTGCTCGTGGAATACGTTTTGATAAGAATCGATAGGAAGTAATGACATAAAAAGGAGGAGTCGCGAAAAAGTGTGAGCGAAGTATAACGAATTATGGCGCTAGAATTCGATAAGTGTGGGACATGGGTAAGAATATCATTTTGTTTGCAAAGATCGGAGGGAAACTATTTACAATTGAATAACTAAACCGTTATCATTTTTCGGTTACCCTTTCTCCCATATTAGGCATCCAATGAACAACGATAAACGCCCTCTATATATCCCTTATGCTGGTCCTGCTCTACTAAGTACCCCTCTTCTAAACAAAGGCAGCGCATTCTCTGCTGAAGAGCGCAGTTCTTTCAACCTTGAAGGCTTGTTACCGGAAACGACCGAAACAATCCAAGAGCAAGTAGGACGTGCATACAAGCAATATTGTAACTTCGAAAGTGATATGGATAAGCATATCTACCTTCGTAACATCCAAGACACTAATGAAACACTTTTTTATCGTTTAGTTCAAAACCACATTTCTGAAATGATGCCTATCATTTACACGCCAACGGTTGGCGCAGCATGTGAGAACTTCTCAAATATTTACCGTCGTGGCCGTGGTCTGTTTATCTCATACCCGAACCGCGATCGTATCGATGACCTACTGAACAATGCGACAAACCACAACGTTAAAGTTATCGTGGTTACGGATGGTGAGCGTATTCTTGGTTTGGGAGACCAAGGTATCGGTGGCATGGGTATTCCAATTGGTAAGCTAGCACTGTACACAGCTTGTGGCGGTATCAGCCCAGCTTACATGCTACCTATCGTGCTCGATGTGGGTACAAACAACCCTCAACGTCTTGCAGACCCAATGTACATGGGCTGGCGTCACCCTCGTATCACAGGTGCTGACTACGATGCATTCGTTGAAGAGTTCATCCAAGCTGTTCAACGCCGTTGGCCTGATGCATTAGTTCAGTTCGAAGATTTCGCACAAAAGAACGCAATGCCACTGCTTGAGCGTTACAAAGATCGCCTCTGTTGTTTCAACGATGACATCCAAGGCACAGCAGCCGTAACGGTTGGTTCTCTACTTGCAGCATGTAAAGCAGCAAACAGCAAACTGTCAGATCAGCGTATCACCTTCTTAGGTGCGGGTTCTGCAGGTTGTGGTATTGCTGAAGCTATCATTGCTCAAATGGTGTCTGAAGGTATCAGCGATGCACAAGCACGCTCTCAAGTTTACATGGTTGACCGTTGGGGTCTGCTACAGGAAGGCATGCAAAACCTGCTTGATTTCCAACAGCGTCTCGTTCAAACCAACGAAAACACTAAAGACTGGGAAAGCGACGGCACTGGTTTCTCTCTACTAGACGTTGTTCGCCACGCGAAACCAACAGTATTAGTTGGTGTATCTGGTGCTCCAGGTCTGTTCAGCAAAGAAGTCATCAAAGAGATGAACCTACACTGTGAACGCCCTATCGTGTTCCCACTGTCGAACCCAACAAGCCGTGTTGAAGCAACTCCAAACGACATTATTCGTTGGACTGATGGCCAAGCACTGGTTGCGACAGGTAGCCCGTTTGAGCCAGTAACTCATAACGGCACCACTTACCCAATCGCTCAGTGTAACAACAGCTACATCTTCCCAGGTATTGGCCTTGGTGTATTGGCTGTGAATGCTTCACGTATCACTGATGAAATGTTGATGGAATCAAGCCGTGCGCTTGCTACGTGTTCTCCACTTGCTATCAATGGTTCAGGTGCGCTACTTCCACCATTGGAAGAGATTCACACCGTATCTAAGAAGATTGCTCTTGCCGTTGGTAAGAAAGCGATTGAGCAAGGTGTTGCACTAGAGATCACTGAAGAAGCTCTTCAACAAGCGATTGACCAGCACTTCTGGCAGCCGGTTTACCGTCGCTACAAGCGTACTGCATTCTAATAAAGCGTGCTGTATTCAAATAGAGAGCATTAACTATACTCTTACAAGAGCCTCTGCAACTGCAGGGGCTTTTTTCTTTACACTGTCTTGTCTTTTTAACTGATTTTTCTCATTTTTATTTGGTATTATCGAGCACTCAAAAATTAATGCTCAGTCAAAGGACCATAACGAGAGTGAAATTTGATTCTCACATTTTCCGTAGCTACTTATTAAAAGCTTACAAAAAACTGCAAGGTTTTCTGTTTGGCGCTTTCCTCGTGTTCTTAGTTGGCAGCGCTGCGGTTATTGCGATCGATTATTGGGTTTCATGGCAAGCGGAAGATCGCATCATCTACGATATTGATGACGTGCCCGAGCTTGAGGTCGCGGTTGTGCTTGGCACGAGCAAATATTTGGGTAGAACACTCAACGACTATTATAAACACCGAATCGAAGCCGCGATTGAGCTGTTCGATCGTGAAAAAGTTGACCAATTTCTACTGAGTGGCGATAACGCTCATCGCTCTTACAATGAGCCGTGGACGATGAAACGCGACTTGTTGAAAGCGGGTGTCCCCGATGAACGCATCAATCTAGATTACGCGGGGTTTAGAACCTTGGACTCGATTGTTCGCGCTAAAAAGATATTCGATACTGATAATTTTCTGATCATCACTCAGAAATTCCACTGTGAAAGAGCGCTCTTCATCGCCAATTCTTACGATATTCATGCGCAGTGTTTGGCGGTTTCAGGACCAACTCACCATTCGGGAACCTCAATACGTTTACGTGAAGTGTTTGCGCGCACCAAAGCATTCCTTGATCTGTATATTATGGGGACAACGCCAAAGTTCCTTGGACCTAAAGAGCCGATTCAACCCAGTCCAAAACCGGAATCATTTCCGATTCCAAACCCTATTACTGACCCCACTGTAAACCCTGTTGTAGACCCTACAGCAAGCCCTATTTTAGAACCAGCAGAGACCGATGTGTAGAAAACTACACATTTTGAATTTGTTGCCTCACACTTCCCCATTGTTAAGCAAAAACACACCAACACTCCTTTATTAACTTGAGTAACATTCTTCCAACAAAGTCTGACCCTACATCAAGCTATATACCTCGAAAATAATAAGCACGACTCAATGAAGTCGTGCACCAATAAAACGAGGATAACAAAAGGAGCGTCTTATGACGGCACTTGTTACTACACTGAAACACTGGTTGTTTACCCGCAACAGCATGATCTTAATTGGTAATTTCACGTTATTTGCACTTTTGCTCAATAATCTTCCTTTCGAAACACAAGTGAATACGGGTTTGAGTATTCTCGTGTTCGTTGCCATTTTATGGTTAACAGAAGCTATTCACGTCAGCATCACCGCTTTGCTCGTTCCCCTATTGGCTGTCTTGTTTGGTGTATTCAACACGCCCGCTGCGCTGGCTAACTTTTCGAACCCAATCATCTTCTTGTTCATGGGTGGCTTCGCATTGGCAGCCGCGCTGAACAAGCAAGAGTTAGATAAAGCGATTGCTGACAAAGTACTGTTGATCGCAAAAGGCAGAATGTCGGTCGCCGTGTTCATGCTGTTCGGTGTGAGTGCGGGTCTATCCATGTGGATCTCTAACACAGCCACCACAGCAATGATGCTTCCTCTTGTTCTAGGCATCATGAACAAAGTTGACCAAAGTGAAGACCGTAACACCTACGTGTTCGTACTATTGGGTATCGCTTACTGTGCTTCAATCGGTGGTATCGCAACCTTAGTGGGTAGCCCACCAAACGCAATTGCTGCCGCAGAAGTTGGTTTAAGTTTCACAGAATGGATGGCGCTAGGTCTACCTATCTCAATGATCTTATTGCCAATCACAATGGTTGTCCTGTACGTGATGACTAAGCCAAAGCTCGACCATAAATTTGAGCTAGACCACGCTCCTGTAGAGTGGACAAACAGCAAAAAAATCACACTGTCTATCTTCCTTTTAACCGTAACGCTTTGGATATTCGGAAAACCAATCAACGCAATGATTGGCGGATTCTCTAAGTTTGATAGCTTGGTAGCGATTGGTGCCATTGTACTGCTTGGCGCTTCTAGAGCGGTTGAATGGAAAGACGTTGAGAAGACAACGGATTGGGGTGTACTTATCCTGTTCGGTGGCGGTATCTGTTTAAGTAACATTCTGAAAGCGACCGGAACCAGCGTATTCCTAGCACACTCACTAAGCGGATTTTTAGAAACAGCAGGTATACTTCTTACGATTCTAGCCGTAGTAGCGTTCGTGGTATTCCTAACGGAGTTTGCGAGTAACACAGCGAGTGCGGCATTGCTTGTCCCTGTATTTGCAACCATTGCTGAAGCGCTGGGTATGTCACCTGTTATCTTATCTGCACTGATTGCGATTGCCGCATCTTGTGCCTTCATGCTACCAGTCGCGACACCACCTAATGCGATTGTATTTGGCTCTGGTCACATCAAACAAAAAGAAATGATGCGAGTCGGTATGGTGTTGAACTTAGTTTGTATCCTAGTACTAACACTGTTCGCTTGGATCTTCTGGTAAGCACTAACGCCCTATAGACTTATGTTTATAGGCAAGAGCTTATAGGAATGCCCCCCCCCCCTCAAAAACATCTGGTTGCAGCTTCCCCCGGCTCAACCAGTACAAAAATGCCCGTTCAGCTAACAAGATCAGTTTAACTAACAAGATCAGTTTGACTAGCAAGACCAGTTTAACTAACAAAACCAGCTAAACGGGCATCTAAAAACAAGAAACGCTTTTCCCTTTTGGTGGCCCCGCGCCACCTTTTTTGTGTCAGCTTGTCACCTTTTTTGTATCAACTTGCCACCAAGCACTCATTACCGTTCTAAGATCTGGCTCTCACGCCACACTTGGCACCAAACGCGTCCAACCTAACAGCAGCATAGAGGCACATATAACCCAAACGACAGTGGCTAAAGAAAGCGTCGATACCAAATTGTAGCGATAACTGAACACATAAACCGCGCCAAGATAAGCCGCGTATGGCACAAGCGAGAACAAGCCAAAGAGTGCCGTGGTACGTAACTCCACCATGGTTTGTTCCGTGCCAACAATGTAGTGAGTAATCAGAGCAAAGGTTGGAAACAACGGCACTAAGCCTGCGATGTAAAAGCTCTTACTTTTCGACAGCAGCGCAATCAACAAAACAGCCGCCGCACCAAGCAGACATTTAAAGAACAGTGAAATCATTTTTTATATGTTATCCAAGCAAATCAACAAAGGCTCTAGAGGGTAAACTCATATAGCGCCCATAAAAATGCCACACGTCACATATGCACGTGTGGCTTATAAACTAACCAAAACAATTTTCAGATTAGTGACTCAAGATCACCTGATTTCGCCCTGAATGCTTCGCTTGATATAGAGCTTCATCAGCGCGAGCAATGGTCTCTGTCACCCGCTCTTGTTTCATCTCAGCAATACCGATACTGCAAGTGAGTGGATCGCCATGAACCCAAAGGTGTTGGCTGACCAACAGTCGTATTTTCTCAGCCTTTCTCTGTGCTTCACCAGCCTCAGTCTCCGGGCAAAAAACAATAAACTCTTCACCGCCCCAGCGCACCAATTTATCTGTCGCGCTGATCGAACTGCCCACCACCATGCTGAACTCACGTAGAATATGGTCACCCATTTGGTGTCCGTATTTATCGTTGACGCTCTTGAAGTAGTCAATGTCGAGATACAACATACTCAGCTTTCCATGCCCCTGTTTTACCTGCTGAGATTGCATTTTTAGCCAATCACGAATCGCGTGTCGGTTGAGAATCCCAGTCAGTTCATCACGATGAGCCTTTTCTGAAAACTCAAAGTTTTGCTCTCTCAGTGCTCGATTGACGTTCTTTAAGTGATGATGTCTTTTCTCTGCAAGCACCATACGTTTTCTTGAACGGTTTAACTCAGACAATAAGAATACGGTGCCTGTACCAACCCAAACAAACAGTAAGATAAGGAACAAGCTTTCGCCTGAAATATAAGATCCCTCGAACTCAATACTACGGATGACTATTCTGTGGTGGCCCAGCTTCGCTCCAGACGCGGTAGCAAACTCAACCATATTCACGTTCGAATACTCAGGCGCTGAATGCTCTAGCGCAATCTCGTTATCCGCTAACCACCATGTCATTACTTGCAAGTTTTTGATCGGAATCTCAATCACACCACCATCCACGCCTGGAGAAAACTCCATTCCGTTGTACTTATGCGTGTACTCGTCATCAGGAACCGAATAAGCAGGATTGTAATTACGCAGGTAAGTTCGCAAACGACCGCTAGAATCGGCCTCCGCATGGTAATCAATATTGACTCTAAAGGTGTGGTACTGAGAAAGGTCAAGGCCAGTGGTAATGTCTGGGTTGATACGAATCGATAGGCCGCAATAAGGCCACGGATACTCAGACTTTTTAAGCTCACAGTCGAGAATATACTGGCCATTTTGATAAGATAATTGGGACGTACTGACGCCTCTATCCACTTGATCGCTGGTCGCGATAAACTCATATTTATCCGGCGTAATTGCCGTTATCACACGATTTCCGCTCACACGGTAATACTGGACAATCGCCAGTGTCGTGATAACTAAAAAGATGACTATTTTATGGATCCACTTCACGTCTAAGCTTCCGGCTTAAGGTCCCTATAGTTGGGATTTCACGATAAAAAATAAGTTAGGTAAATTAGTGATCTTAATGCCAATAATTTACTAAAAAACGTTATATCACGCCTGAACAAAATGTCATACCATAATTTTTAGCGAGCGTTTACTCATCAATTATCCATCGCAATAATCAAGTAATATTGCGTATTAAAACGGACTCTATTTGTTATACTCATCGCATAATCATCGTTAACCGTAGCGCCTGCTTACAGAGCGTCCGAGTCGACGAAATAATAATCAAAATACAACGAGTAATGTCATGTCTTTATTAGCAAAAGGAACACTCAAGAAAATGAGTGCTTCGCTTGATGGTGCGGTTACCTACCGTTTACCTGTCGGTGAAGAGTTTGTAGAGCTAAACCCTCTGATTGGTAAAACCATCAACCTCACTCACACCGGTAATATTTTTTGCTGCTCGTGTGGCAAGAAAACCAAGAAAAGCTACTCTCAAGGCCACTGCTTTGTGTGCATGAGAAAGCTAGCAAGCTGCGACATGTGCATCATGAAGCCAGAAACTTGCCACTACGATGAAGGTACTTGTCGTGAGCCTGAATGGGGCGAAGCGAACTGCATGGTTGATCACTTCGTTTACCTATCGAACACATCAAGCCTAAAAGTGGGTATCACTCGTCACACTCAAATCCCTACTCGCTGGATTGACCAAGGTGCCACTCAAGGCCTACCGATCTTGAAGGTAAAAACACGTCAGATTTCTGGCCTGATTGAAGTTGAGTTAGCAAAACACATTGCCGACAAAACCAACTGGCGCACGTTGCTAAAAGGCGACGGTGACGATATGGAGTTGGTAGAAAAAGCCAAAGAACTCTTGCCATTGGTTGAGGATAAAATCCAAGAGATCAGAGCGAAGTTTGGCGACGATGCAATCGAGATTCTTAGTGAGAACATCACTTCACTCAGCTACCCAGTTGAGCAGCACCCGGTGAAGATTGTTTCTCATAACTTTGACAAGAACCCTGAAGTATCTGGCGTGCTGCAAGGCATCAAAGGCCAATACCTTATCTTGGATACTGGTGTGATTAACATCCGTAAATTTGGCTCTTACGAAGTAGAAGTTTCTGCTTAGTAAGCCAACGGTTTTGAGATGTTCGCTGTTTTGATAAACCAAAGCTAAACGGTTTTGATCGGTGAAAGCTAAACGGCTTTGATGAGCTAAAACTAAAATGCCCTCAGCAATTGCTTGAGGGCATTTTTGTATCATGACCAAACATTATAACGGTGTGACACCCTAGTTAGCTTTATTTTTATGCTTCTAGATTTATAGCTTAAGCTTCTAGGTTTATTACTTATGTTGCTAGATTTATGGCTTAAACTTCTAGATTTATTACTTATGCTTCTAAATTGATTGGGTGTGCTAAATTGATCGAGTTTACTCAATAGATTGAAGTCGTCTAGTGCGGTAATGCTTGGCTTATATCGCTGGCAAACACTTCTCCGCACACGCAGTTCTTTCCGTTCGCTTTGGCTCGATATAAAGATTGATCTGTGAGGTTGACGAGTGCATCGATGGACACTTTTCCTTCGCAAGATCGACTATCACTCACTCCGATACTCACACTCACATTAAAACGAATCTGTTCGCCCACTTTGAACTCGACCTGATTAAATTGCTGTCGGATCTGATCAGAAACTTCTCGCGAAACGTTAGGTGACGCATTGGGAATAAACAGAATAAACTCTTCTCCACCCCAGCGGCCTGCCACACCACCCACTCTCTCTACATTACGTTTGGTAATGTTAGCCAATGCGCAAATAACCTCATCGCCCACCATATGGCCGTAAGTATCATTGATCGATTTGAAGTCATCAATATCAAGCAGCATACTGACGACATGAGTATCAGAGGCAATATGTTCCCTTAACCACTCATAAATCGCTCTGCGATTGAGTAAGTCAGTCATTTCATCGTAATTCGCTTGATGAACCAATTGCTTTTCCAACATCACCTTTTGAGTTACATCTTCGAGCACAACCTGAACGGCCGGCTGACCTTGCCAAGTAATCGCATTATCGTAAATATTGAAGAATCGATGAATGCCATCGAACCCAATGTTTTCAACCACAGTGCTGGTTCCCGACAATTCACCCGACACGATCGCTTGATAGTGCTTACTGATGCCATCCGTATTCTGCTTTGGCACCAATGTAAGGATAGAGTCCAGCTTTAAAACTTCTTCTATGGAAGAACCACCCTGCATTTTAACCCACGATTGATTGACCATCAGCGGTTTGAACTCTCGGTGAACCAAGATGCCCTGCCCTGATTGCATGATCATATCGTGATACATCTTATCTTGTTCACGCACCGCATTTTGTAGCTGGATCGCAGGGGAAAGGTCGATCACCGTGACTTGCAGTGCTGGCCGACCTTGCCACTCTGTCACATGGTCAATAGAGAACACTGTGAACTCTCGACCATTGCGATCAACATTAACATAGGTGTGGACCTGCGGATCGCGTTGACCACTGATCGTTTCAAGGTAATTTTGATAGGCTAAAACATGGTATTCTTCTGAGATTAGATCTAGGAAGCTATCTATATTAGTAAGTAGTTCTTCGGGTGATTGGTATCCATAGATGCGAGCATAATTAGCGTCAACACTAACTACATTCATATCTTGAATAGTTATTACACCGTACGTGGATTCGAAATTTATTGAAGACATTGCCAACTCCGCACTCTCGCTATACTCCACAAACTGGAGCATAACAACACATCCTGCCAACGCTTCCACACAATCTTTCACGCGTTAGGGGCATTAATATGGTATCTAGTATATCGTACTGCTACGGGCTTCTCTACAATTCTATCGCTAACACGAGTCACTAAAAGTAGACAAGTATCTCAATCCTATTACTCGCGTCAAAAAACAAAAAAAGATAACGTATATCTATGTAAGCATTAGCTTTTCTGTTTTCCGCTTTCAAATAGGTAGCTAGAGCTAATCACGACTCTTTTCAAATCCTTTCATTATTCACTTCTATCTTGTTGGCTGTTCGCTTGAAACCTTGTCGGTTATTCATTCCAATCCGAAAAGTAAGCGACTAAGAAGTCGATCGCCAATCTTGCTCTCTGGGGTAAAAAACGGCGGTTTTGATAAACGACCCAACTGCTGGTTCCTGCTCCCCAATACTCTTCTAGCACCGGGACAAGCTTTCCATTACTAAGGCCACCATTGAAACTGCTCTTAGGTAGGTAGACAACACCAAGCCCCTCTTCACATGCTTTCAGTACTGCACTCGAATTGTTACTGCGCCAGCGCCCATGTACTCGCACCGCATTTAACGGCTTGCCCTCTTTCTCAAATAGCCACTGATCACTGTTGGCGATAATACAGCTGTGCATTTTTAACTGCTCTGGATGAGTTGGCGTACCAAATTGCTCTATATAGTCTTGACTAGCTGCCGCCGCCATTGGGCGATCGACGAGCTTTCTTGCCACCAATCCTGAATCGTCCAATCGGCCATAACGAATCGCGAAATCGATGCCATCTTCGATGAAGTTAACCATCTTGGTATTGAAATTCATTTCTATGGTGAGCTCAGGATGATCTTTAGCAAACTCCATCAGCGCCGCTGCGACATGATTTTCTGCAAACGCGCCTGCCGCACTCACACGCAAAGTGCCGCTAAGCTGAGTCTGCTGAGAAGTCACTTGCTCGTTCGCTTGCTGAAGCCCAATGACCAAATCTCTACACTGCTGATAATAGGTGTGACCCGATTCGGTCAGGCTCACCATTCGTGTAGAGCGTGCAAGCAGTGCCACACCTACTCTCTCTTCTAACCTTGAAACTTGGCGACTTACATGACTGGTACTGCAACCCAGTTGTTTTGCTGCTGCAGAAAAGCCGTGACATTCGGCTACCGCAACAAACTCATTAATCCCTTCAAAGCTATCCATACTTCACCTGTTAACGTCTAACGAATTCACATTCGATTAATTCACATCTGACTATTGCTATATAGCAATAATGTTTTGCCTATTCGGCATATTATCACTCAAATGGTTTACTACTAGTATTACAGGTAACGAAACAGCGGTATCTCTATTAAAAACACTGATGTCTGTCTTAAAAACGCGGATGACTAAACAACGACGCTGAAACCAAACAAACGTGCTCAAAGGGACGAATCATGAAAAAAATACTAATACCTGTAACTAACCACGCAACACTAGGCGACACAGATCAAGCGAACGGTACTTACGCGCCTGAACTGACTCATGCTCTGAAAGAGATCATTGCTGCGGGTTTTGAGTACGACATCGCGTCTATCAAGGGTGGTAAAGGCCCGTTGTATGGAACCGATATTGAAGGTGATTCAGTAAACGCAGAGATCTTGGCTGACGATGACTTCCAGAACCGTATCAACAACACGATTCCTGTAAGCCAAATTAACGTAGAAAGCTACGATGCTATCTTCTACCCAGGTGGTTTCGGTTTGCTTTCTGACTTAGCAACCGACGAGCAATTCGCAGCTATTGCGGCTAAGCATTATGAAGATGGCGGTGTGATCGCATCTGTATGTCACGGCCCAGCAGCACTGCTTCCGATTATTTTAAGCAACGGCGAGAAGCTATTGAGCTCTAAATCGGTGACTGGTTTTACACGTGAAGAAGAAATCGACTTTGGCACCATCAACGACATTCCATTCCTATTGGAAGAGTCTCTTGCTCGCAGCGCAGCGCGTTTCAACAAGGTTCAACCATGGCAAGAGCTTGTGATTGTTGATGAGCGAGTGATTACTGGCCAAAACCCAACCAGTGCGCACGCAGTAGGTGCAACTCTGGTTAAGCACCTATCTTAGTTAAATCAATGGCTTATTCGAATAACTGGCGTTGATCAAATAAGCTCAATCAAACAAAAAGAGCATACTTCCACCTCAATATTATTGAGAGAAGTATGCTCTTTTCTAATTTTGTAACCACTAAGGTGTTAGTTACTTCTTGCTAGTTACTTCGCAAGATCCCTTCAAGCACATTGAACAACAAGTCGATCTCTTCAATCGAGTTGTAATGCATACAACCAATACGCACCACGCCCTGCTCTTCAATACCCAACTGTTTCACCAAACCTAATGCGTAGAAGTGTCCATTCCACACACAGATATTATGTTCACCCAACTTCTTGGCGATGAACTCTGGAGAGTGATTATCAAAGGTAATCGCAAACGTTGGGGTTCTTAGGTTCGAATCAAATTCGTTTTTCCCGTAAAGCTTTGCCCCTTCTAGATCAGACAAGCGTTTAAGGAAGTACTCACTGAGTTGGCTTTCATGCTTATTATAAAGCGCATAGCTTTGCTCTAAACGAGAACGCAATGAATCGGCGGGATCGCCTAACTGCGCCAAGTAATCTACCGCTGCAATCACACCGGCAAGGCCTTCGAAGCTTTGCGTACCTGTCTCAAATCGACCTGGGCCGATATTGGTTGCAGGCTCAACCTTGTAAGGCTTTAACGTGTGTAGCCATTGAGGTGCAACATAAGCAATACCCACATGCGGGCCGAAGAACTTATAAGCTGAACACGCTAAGAAATCGCAATTCAGTTGCTGAACATCTATCAAGTGGTGTGGCGCGTAATGCACGGCATCGACATAAACCTGAGCACCATGCTGATGTGCAAGCTCGATCACTTTCGCCATATCAACAATAGAACCTGTCGTATTCGAAGCAAACGTCACCGCGACAAGTTTGGTTTTCTCGTTAAGCAGCGACTCAAAGTGAGCCATATCCAAACTGCAATCCGACTCGTCTACGCGAACTTGGCGAACAATCGCGCCTTTGTCGTCTGCCGCTTGCTGCCAGCTCGATACATTTGAGTAATGGTCTAACGCTGTGACGATAACCTCATCACCCTCTTTCCAATCGCGGCTGATCGCTCGGCTAAGTTGGAAGGTCAGAGATGTCATGTTCGCGCCGAACACAACGTTGCCAGAAGACTCCGCATTAAGCAGTGCTTGCGCCGCTTCTCGCGCTTGCTGCATTAAGCTTGTGGTCTTTTGGCTAGAAAAATAGTGGCCGCCTAGGTTTGAATTGAAATGCCCTAGGTATTCGGTCATCGAAGCTAAAACATTCTCAGGCACCTGAGATCCACCCGGCCCATCAAAAAAGGTCACAGGCTTGCCGTTATGATATTGGCCTAAAGCACTAAACTGTTGGCGCACATCATTAAGAGTGAAGGACATTGCGCGCATCCTTAGCTGTTAGAACAAACACATCCATATAGCCCATCTCGCCGTGGTCTATGGTGCGAATCGGTTGTGCATTGTGCCAAAGCTTACTGTCTGCCAGCATCGCAACCTCACCATCGCCTAATACCTTTCTAAAGAATGGCGCTTCATGTGAGTCTTGATACAGCATGATTTCACCACCCACAATGTTGTGACGGTTCACACCGATCAAAGCGATATGGTCAAACCCGTCTTGGTGAACCCCTTCAGGAGCAACCTGTGTCTCTTCAAAAATAGCGGCAATGCGGATTTGATGGATTTCGATTTCTTGCCCGTCTTCAAGCCCATTGGTTTCAATAAACAGTTCACACATTTCCTGCATGCCTTCACTGCTTAGAATCTTCGCTTCAATCGGCTCGAACTGGCGAACAACGTCACCTTGAAAGTGATTAATGTTTTCAGACTGAACAAAGTTATGTTTGTCTTGCTCAACGACTTGTCCATTACTGAATTGAACCACCGAGTATCTTCTCAATCGAAACTGGCCATCCGCATGCTCTGTGCTTGGTAGCTTAGAGAATGACGGTGACAACTCCTCAACCGCGTGGTTACTGAGGTGGGTAATATGTAGGGTATTTTCGTGAGCATGTAACATCATCGACTCCTTAATGATTGTTAATTTACTTTCGACATTTAACGTTTTGTTTACATAAAGGATACTTGAAGATCTTGCCAAATCAACATTAAACAATCATTTATCCCGTCAGATTTAATAATTCAGACACTAAATCCAACTTGAAAATCAAAAGCAGTGTATAACACCAGAATAAAAGATGACCAACTCTTAAAACTAGCACACTCCACTAGCTAGTTATAAATCCCTACAAATTCAAATTTAACGATATTATAAACTAGCAAGCTATGTTTCATATTGTGTCGGCCCTTTTCCTTCAATACGCCAACCTCCTTGCATGAACTCAAGTACCACTCTCGCCACCATTCATTTCTATGCTTTTGCACAGCAAAATACGACCTACCTATCAGTTGCCAAGCTATTGATTATTTACACAACAAACTGAAATTGGTTAATTTATGAGTACGCCAGAAACCAAACGCCTTTGCTTGCGCGTCTGGAACAGGTCGAGTTCGGGGGGGAACTCGGCCGCCCTCAAATCAATTTGCTTCCTTTCACGCATTGGTCTCACTTACCTTTCAACCACGAAAACACTCAGCTTTAAACGGTGTGCACCTAATTCGAATTGATGATGCGGTTTATGTGGATTGCTTGAAGTGGAATATTGCGAGAGGGATTTACTTAGTATTTTTGACAGCCCAGAGCATTAGTAGATGTTCACAGATGTTTGATGTTCTTCGCCAACACGTTTGTGCCCCATTGTGTGTTTCGGACACGAACTAACTGCTGGTCAACTGTCGGAATTATCCCAAATAATATTCATGTGATAGCGATAACATTTATAGTTCTGAAGAATTTTTATCGGATTCTATAAATCGATTCGGGACAAAAACAACTTAGTATTGAAGCTGAACGTCAAAGCGCAGGATGATGTACATTGTTCATCTAGTGATGGTAGGCCAATTTCATTTTATTGACTTTGATTTTATGGTTTCTGCCGTGGCAGCATTTCATAAACCATTTCAAGTGAGGGAGACTTAGGAGAAAGACTACACTTTAAACTAAGTGTTGTTGTGGTGATTTTGAATCAAAAAAAGCAACTACATCAATGGTATAATCGGGAAAATAACAGGCTATCAAAGTGGACAATGTCAATGAAAAATGTGCCAGATTACTTGTACTCTCTACCAACAGAAATTGAACCTCCGATACAATCCAAAGTTCAAGATTTACCGTTTGATCAATTAACATGGGACAACTTTGAACGCCTTACACTCAGATTCATAGAATCCTATGGGAAGTTAGAACATTGCCATATGTACGGTAATCGTGGTCAAGCTCAAGAGGGCATAGACTTGTTCGCTAGGCACGGGACTGATGAGTTATATACAGTCTATCAGTGTAAAAGATATAAAGAATATAGTGTTACTAACTTAAAAGATGCTGTAGCAACGTTCCTAAAAGGTTTATGGGTAGATAAGACTAGAACCTTCTATATATGCATTTCCTGTGAAGCAGTCGAGCGTAAGTTGTCTAATGAGATAGAAACACAAGCGAAAATCCTAAAAAATAAAGGGATAGATCTTTTTGTTTTAGATAAAATTAAGTTTTCAAACGAGCTAAAACTCAAGCCAAATATAGTACATGACTTCTTTGGAAAGGAGTGGGTGCGATTATTCTGTGGAGAGGAATATTTAGTAAACTACAAAAATAGATTAAGCGCAAATGTATTTAGTGAATACAAACAAAAGCTAGGTAAGTTTTATCGTACTTTGTTTGATAATCATGAAGGAAGTATAAGTAATCTATCTGGTCAGAATACAACGCCAAACTTCGAAGATAGATATATTGTTCCTGATGTGATTAATAGCATTTATCTTGATTCTCATGATGAGGGTTTTTCACAGAGTGACCAGTCAAAGGACGTTATCGATAATATGTCTATTGACTTAATTGATGAAATTGACACTGATTGCGGCGCGATGGGACATATCCAATCATCTACCTATCAGGATAATCAAGATATAGAGAATAGATTGTCATCCCTTGATTGGATAGCCACCGAAAAAAACACGGTTGTTATTGGTGGTGCAGGATCTGGTAAAAGTGCACTTTTAAAGTACATTGTGTTAGGGCTGTTAGACCAAATTGCTCTAAAAAATAGAAACTTGCAAGAAAATAGGAGTAAGCTAATTCCTGTTTGGCTTCCGTTTGGTTTTTGGACTAATTATATGGAGTCACAACCAAATACAAGCCTTGTAGACTGTATGCATGCTTGGTTCAGCGGTATGAATCATCAAGATTTATGGCCTCTAATTGAAAGCGCAATGGAAGATGATAGATTATTGCTAGTAGTTGATGGTCTAGATGAATGGAGTAGTAGACAAACAGCACTCATATGTCTACAAAAACTGACGGTATTTGTTAAAGAAAAGGAAGTGTCTTCAATATTGTCCAGTAGACCATCTGGAATAGAAAGGCTAAATATGAATACCAACAATTGGTCAATTGGGTATTTGACTGGCTTATCTAAAGAACAACAGAAAAAATTAATTGAAATATGTATAGGTTACAGATTAAAAAATCAAAATAACATTGATAGTAAGCTATATGAACTCGAAACTAGAAAAATAAGTCACGAGCTAGTGTCTGAAATATCGAGGAGTAAAGATTTATTAGACTTAGCATCAATACCACTCTTGATCTACATGCTAATTCATCTAAAAACTAAGAATATATCTTTACCGCATAGTCGGTTTTCTGTTTATAAAGAACTTATCTTAGATCTAGTAAAGGTACAACCCCAAAGAAGACGAACAGCAGCACAGGTGACAACACATAGTAGTTCTTTTAGTGAAGGAGAACTGATTAGTATTTTGTCGAAGTTAGCTTACGAAATGCAGGTTAACTACCCGCATGGTAATGTACCGATTGATAATGCGAAGATCTTTATTAAAGAGTACTTGTCAGATGAATCTAAAGAGTTCGGTCTAATTAAAAGAGAGGCAACACGGCAAACAGATGAGTTTGTGGATATTGGTGAGTCTGAGATTGGAATTCTTGTAAAGAAAAGTACGGATGAAATAGGTTTTTTTCACAGGTCGTTGCAAGAGTTTTTGACCGCTCTATATGCTTCAACAGAAACGAGTGCAAACCAAAAATCACTAATAAATAAGTATATTTTTAATGAGCAATGGATGGACGTTTTTCTAGGACTATTCTCATTATTACAAAGAACTTCAGATGTAGAAGATTTAGTTGAATATATAGCAAATCTAAAGTGTGAAGAACACGAAGAAATGTCCAAAGAACTTTTATTAGCTAAAGTTGCTTTTGGCGACAATAAATGCTCTGCATTGACAGCGAAAAATATTTCAAAGAAAACATTTAAATCTATCGAGATGGGGGAGTACCTTCCTCACAGAAGAGAACTAATAAAAATAGTAGTTAATGGTTACAACTCTAACAAGCTTCATCATGAAATTGTTGACATGCTCGGATATTGGACTCCAAAACAGGAACATTATTCTAGTGGTCTTTTTGAGCAGGTTGAACGACACTGGCCAGTCGATGATATTACACGAAATATGCTTTTAATTGGTTTGTCATCTGAAGATATATATACCAAGAAAACTGCATCGAATGTAATTGCTAGAAAATTAAGCTCAGATAAAGAGATGCTTCGACTGTTAATGAAGCTAATCAAAGAAACAATGAACTATGAGACTCGCATGGTCGCGACGTCAACAGTAATCTCTGGATGGATAAATTCGCGAGAAGCCAAAACTTTGTACAATAACTTAGAACTATCAAGTTCAAAGTTGGCCATACTTCTTAGAGTGCTCTATGAGTCAAAGAAAGGCATTTTCAACGAAAATAATCGTGAGTTTCTGATAGCATGCTCTGAATTTCATAGGGACTTATCGAATGTTTGGAATTCTATAATATTAGAATGTCTGAATATGGGTTATATAGATGATTCCTTACGAAATATTTGTATGGAAAGAGTATTTTCATATGGTCGTGGAAGTTCCAATTTTGATTATGATATGGCTAGAAAAATACTATGCGTTAATTATTATGATAATGCAGAGTTTTTAAGTGTATTTATTGAAGATCTCAAAAATGAACATCCTCATTTGCTTGCATTACACGATATAGATATAGAATTCATTGAAAAAGTCGTTAAAAAATCAGAAGTCTTTCACAATGTGATTGAAGAATGGGCGATAAAAAATAAATTTTCTTCCTATTCAATGTACCATTTATTTAAGACTAAAAAAATGAAAAAGCACTTGTTAGAGGAGATTGTTTCTGATAGTTCATTCATTCACTGGCCAGTAGGTGCGTTGTTATACAATTGGGGTATGAAGGATGTTGATGTAAAGGCTGCGATTCTAAAAATAGTTAACGAAAGTGATAGAAAATCATCAGTGATTGCACATTTATACCCTATTATTTTTGAAAACAAGAATGAATGTTATTGCAGGCTTCTGATTCTACTCAAGAGCAAAAATATAAACCATATGCATTACAAACGAATTATTGACGCTATATTGAGTATATCTAGTGATGCTCAAAGAAAGGAGGTGTTTGGACTTGTGTGTACCATAGTTTCTGCCCCAGGTTTTAGGTCAAGTGAGAAGTATCTGCCGTTACTATGGGGAATGAAAGAACTTACGCCAGAAATAGAAAAGTTAGCGTTTGATAGTCTTAATGGAAAAGATAGAAACATCAATATAGTAGCCGCTATTGTCCATGATAGAGATGACCTGAGAAAAAGGCTAATAGATGACATTAAAGTATTAGATACGCCTTTAAGAGCTACAATTTCTACCCTTTTATCAGAGATTAATACTGATGACTCCGCCTATGATTTATTAAATAATTACTATTTAGAAGTAGATGCCTCAATCAAGATTCAATCAGCTATTGGAGTGTATACATCTCCTCTTTCAGTAAGTAGTGATGATGTAGTATCTAGAAACTACGAAAGACTTGAGTCTGAAGTGTATGCGGTGGGGATGGATCATCATGAAGTTCGAGAAGCTGCTATATGTGGCCTTATAGCAACAAAGCAATTACATCTAGCTAAGGGGTTAAAGAATCCATATGGAAAAGATCAATTTACGATTCCTATCGAGCGTCATGGCTTAAATACAAGTGAAGTATATTATAGTTATCTTGCGAAAGAATGGGACTATATTGAATCTGTATTTCCTAACTTCATCAATAATCTCGAAGGTAAAGAACTAGTTTCGTTCTTTACTTATTTAAGTCCCTATTTAGATAGTAATGAATCCTTGAAAGAAAAGTTTAGAGATTACCTTTATAGTTCTAAACTAATTGTAAATGACAGAATATTAATTTCCTCATCAAAACTAATAACTGGTGAGAGTGCATTACTAAGGATGTGTTTTGAATCCTTAGGGTTATTAGCTAAGGGAGTTGATGAGAAATCTATTGTTTATCGTGGTGATAGTGTCTTAGCATTGCATATATTGCGTAAGCAATTTTATGGTGATACTCAGGTTAATGAGTTGTTGGAAAAATTTTACAATGATAGGGAGGTTAATTTAGATGTAGTGCTTGTTGTTTCGATATTAACTGGTTTTGAAAATAAGCCTTACGTAAAAGAAATAAAGAAGAAATTAAAAGGAGAAAAAATCTGGTTGCCAACCCATTTTTACACATTATCATCTAAACCTACCAACCAGATTGTAGCTGAAATTATTTCTACAATGAAATATTTACAAGTTGCACCAAGGCAGTATTCTAAGTATTTTTGCAGTGTTATGTCTGAGCTGATTAATGGAAAGGCAACATTTGATAGGGAGTTAGTTAAGTGTATTCGGAATGAAAAATCAATTCAGATAAAATTACCATTGTTAGTTTTGTATTTTCAATTTAAAGGTCTTAATGGGTCCACTAGAGAGATAGCTATTGAAATGTATAATAAGCAGAGAAGGAAAGTAGTTCCTGATATAGTTTTTGACATATCTGAAGGTCGATATTCCGTTTCAACTCTAATTTTGACTAATATGCTCTATAACAAAGCGTGAATATATTACTAATGAACAATGAATGAAATTATGTGAGTCACTGTCCCTGTGACTCACATTTTAATCGAAGAACATTAGATTTAATTCCTCACCCTAAATTGAACTAAATGGTGGATTTCTTAATTTTCATAAATCTTTAATACACATTATATTTAAATTCGCTAATATTAGATTGTAGTGGTGCGTGAATTTAGGCACTTGATTGGAGATTTACAATACCTGAAATTATCCGATAGATGCTAATTTAGAACATTAACTAAAACGTTCCTGTCCAAAAGTAAGTTTCAGAGCCTGCGTGTCTTGTGCACACTAAAACATACAATCTTCTTCAAGGTCGATTTCAAAATCAACGGGCGGTAGGTTTACTAAGTGCTTGTTCGTTGTGTTTAGTAGTTCGACTTTCGGGGGCCTCCCTACTTCGTTTGTGTAGATAGTCGCTAGATAAAGCTTGTCTGAACGGTGGAACGCATCGTGAAAGCTCACTTCTTTGTTTAACAAGCTAGCTAGCAATGGCTTGGTTACCGGAATGTAAGCCCACTTAATGCACTGGCCGTTGTCGTAATCCCCACTCCAATACACCATAAACCTTTGGGTGTTTTCATTCTTAACCGTGAAGCATTTCGGCCCTAAGACGTCTTGATACACTTCCAGTAGTTCCAATTTACCTAGCTGTGTGCCTGTTGGGAGTAAGTTCATTGCTCGTTCCTCATCTTTCTAACGTTGCCTATCAAACGTGCGTGCAATCTTATAATTAAATACTGTTTTTATATACAGTTATTTGGGCGTATTTTGATATGCTCGTTAGAAATCGAAAAGGCGGCAGCAACAATCCATGAAGAAGACGGTGGTTTAAGCGATCTTCCAGCCACGAAAACGTTTGTCTCGATTAAGTTCTAACCTATAACGATTAATTACACTTCAGCCCTTGTTTACACTTTTATTGCCTCCATATTTTCCATACAATCCTAAGCGATTATAAATAAAAACAATTTCAATTTCGGAGTCCTCATGAGCGACGTAAAGCACTGTAATTTATTGATTCTTGGTTCTGGCCCTGCTGGCTATACAGCTGCAGTTTACGCTGCTCGTGCAAACCTAAACCCAGTACTGGTTACCGGTATGCAGCAAGGTGGTCAGCTTACAACCACGACAGAAGTAGAAAACTGGCCGGGTGATCCTGAAGGTTTAACGGGTCCAGCTCTAATGGATCGCATGAAAGAGCACGCAGAGCGCTTTGAAACAGAGATCCTGTTCGACCACATTAACGAAGTCGATCTATCAAACCGCCCTTTCCGTCTTAAAGGCGATTCTGGTGAGTACACGTGTGATGCATTGATCATCTCAACGGGTGCATCAGCTAAGTACCTAGGTTTAGAGTCTGAAGAAGCATTCAAAGGCCGTGGCGTTTCTGCTTGTGCAACGTGTGATGGTTTCTTCTACCGCAACCAGAAAGTAGCGGTTGTTGGTGGTGGTAACACCGCTGTTGAAGAAGCACTTTACCTATCGAACATCGCATCTGAAGTTCACCTAGTTCACCGCCGTGACACGTTCCGCGCTGAAAAGATTCTTGTTAAGCGTTTAATGGACAAAGTAGAGAACGGCAACATTGTTCTTCACACTGACCGCACGCTAGACGAAGTTCTGGGCGACGACATGGGTGTGACTGGCGTTCGAATTAAAGATACTCAGTCTGATAAGACAGAAGACATCGAAGTAATGGGCGCATTCATTGCTATCGGTCACCAACCAAACACTGAAATCTTCAAAGGCCAAGTGGACATGAAAGATGATTACATCATCGTTCAGTCTGGTCTTGAAGGTAACGCAACACAAACCAGCATCCCAGGCGTGTTCGCTGCAGGTGATGTAATGGACCACAACTACCGCCAAGCAATCACTTCTGCTGGTACAGGTTGTATGGCTGCACTGGATGCTGAACGCTTCCTAGATGGCCTTAACGATAAGTAAATCTGAGATTGCAGATTTGATTATCGGTGCTCTCGCCTCAGTAGATGCAGGGCGTCATCACATTTTGTTGTAAATCCCTAGAGCCCAGTGGTATATCCACTGGGCTTTCTTTTGTATACTAGCCGCCCTCAACAAATAATAATTATCATTAAGCCTTCATAATGGATAAGAAAAAACAACGCAGCTTGAACAAGTGGCTTAAGCAACAGAGTAAGTTAGCGAAACGCTGGCTTATGATTGCGATTAGCCTTGGCGTACTTTCAAGCGTGTTCTTAATTGCTCAAGCAGCTCTTCTCGCCTCTATTCTTCACCAGCTGATCATCGAGAATGTCGATAAATCTGAACTGGTTGGTCATTTCGCAGGCTTGGCATTATCGGTCGTTGGCCGTGCTGGCTGTACATGGGGACGTGAAATCGCAGGTTATCGCTGTGGTGAACAGATCCGTGTCTATATAAGGCAACTCATCCTTGATAAGTTACGTGAGTTAGGCCCTGCTTACATTAAAGGTAAACCTGCCGGTACGTGGGCAACGCTGTTGCTAGAACAAGTAGAAGACATGCAAGACTTCTTCTCTCGTTACTTACCTCAGATGTCTTTATCGGTAATGATTCCATTCATTATTTTGGTTGTGGTGTTCCCAGTCAACTGGGCAGCAGGACTGATCTTCTTGATTACTGCTCCACTGGTACCGATGTTCATGGCACTTGTGGGTATGAAAGCCGCCGATGCGAACCGTAAAAACTTCAAAGCGCTGCAGCGTCTTTCAGGTCACTTTTACGACCGTTTGCAGTCAATGACGACTATTCGTCTATTTGACCGCACCAACGCTGAAACAGAAGTATTGAAAGGTGCATCTGAAGTGTTCAGAACGCGCACCATGGATGTGTTAAAAATCGCTTTCTTGTCTTCTGCGGTACTTGAGTTCTTCACGTCGATCTCTATCGCGATGACGGCGGTTTACTTTGGTTTCACCTACATCGGTGAGCTGAACTTCGGCCACTACGGTGCAGGCATTACGCTATTTGCCGGTTTGTTTATCCTTATCTTAGCGCCAGAGTTTTACCAACCTCTGCGTGACTTAGGTACTTTCTACCATGCAAAACAACAAGCGGTTGGCGCAGCCGAAAGTATTGTCGAGTTCCTAGAAACAGACATCACTAAGGTTAAATCAGGCAGCACTCAACTCGATTCAGCTCAAGGCATCAATATTGAAGCTACCGACCTAAAAGTGTTAAGCCCTGAAGGCGTTCAATTAGTTGGTCCTATCTCGTTCGCACTGAACACTCGCCAATCGACTGCGTTAGTTGGCCCAAGTGGTGCGGGTAAAACAAGTTTGATCAATGCCATCCTTGGTTTCATGCCTTATGAAGGAAGCTTGAAAATCAATGGTATTGAATTGCGTGACCTAGACTTAGCCTCTTGGCGTAAAACCATTAGCTGGGTTGGCCAAAACCCATTGTTGTTGCACGGTAGCATTCGTGACAACGTCACTCTAGGTAAGCACGATATTGCTGACCAAGTTGTCGAGAATGCACTTGAGCAATCATTTGCTAGCGAGTTTGTAAACGAGCACGGCTTGGATTACATGATTTCTGATCGCTCTGGCGGCCTGTCTGTTGGTCAATCTCAGCGTTTGGCTCTGGCTCGCGCAATGATTCAAGACGGTCAGTTCTGGTTGTTAGATGAACCAACAGCCAGCCTAGATACTCGTAGCGAACAGTTAGTAATGAAAGGCATCAATAGCAACATTGAAAGCCGTACTGCCCTACTTGTGACGCACCAACTCGCTCCTCTTAAATCAGTCGATAATATTCTGGTTATGCGCGATGGTGGTCTGGTTGAACAAGGTCATTACTCTCAGCTTTCGACTGCGGGTGGTTTGTTTGAAGAAATGCTGAACGCGAACTTAGCTCAACAAGATAATAAGGGTAATTTAGATGCGTGATTTACTGCCTTACCTGAAACTCTATAAAAAGCATTGGTTTGGCCTATCACTAGGCATGCTATTGGCTTTTGCAACTCTGTCGGCTTCTATCGGCTTGCTAACGCTATCAGGCTGGTTCATTTCAGCTTCTGCGGTTGCAGGCCTTACGATTGCGCGTGAAACCTTCAACTACATGCTACCGGGCGGTGGTGTACGTGGTTTGGCAATGAGCCGTACTGCGGGTCGTTGGGGTGAACGTGTTGTCAGCCACAATGCAACATTCAAACTGTTAACTGATTTACGTATCTTCTTCTTCAAGAAGCTGGCTCCGCTGATCCCAGGTCGTATCTCAAACCTTCGTGACGCAGACCTACTCAACCGCTTGGTTGCTGATGTAGACGCCATGGACCACGTGTACCTGCGCTTAGTAAGCCCTGTGACGGTGGGTGTGTTCGGAATCTTCTTCCTGACTCTGTTCTTAATGTGGTTCGATAGCTCACTAGGTTTAATCTTAGGTTCTATCCTTCTGATCATGCTGTTGGTTTGGCCAATCTTGTTCTACAAATTGGGTAAACGTAACGGTGGTGAACTGACACAGAACAAAGCGGATCTTCGTGTGACTACGCTAGATTGGATTGAAGGCTACAGCGAACTGACTCTGTTTGGTGCGGAAGAACGTTACCGTAATGCCATTCTAGAAACGCAACGCAAGCTGATGGCTAATCAGTTTGTGAATGCTAACCTAACCGGTATGGCTTCAGCAGCACTGATGCTGTTCAACGGTTTAACGTTGGTTCTTATGCTTTGGCTTGCGGCTGACGGTGTGGGTGGTAATGCACCAGACCCGTTCATCGCGCTAATGGCATTCGCAACCATGGCAAGCTTCGAGCTATTAATGCCAATTGCAGGTGCGTTCCAGCATTTAGGTCAAACTCTGTCTTCTGCTCGTCGCTTGAACGAAGTTATTCTGTCAGAGCCTGAAGTTCAGTTCGCTGAAGAGAAGCTCGACATCAACAAACCGCTTGATATTACGTTCTCAAACGTGACGTTCAACTACCCTGATTCTGAGCGTAGTGTTCTGAAGGCTGTTGACCTAACGATCCCTGCCACGCACAAGGTTGCGATTGTTGGCCAAACGGGTTCTGGTAAATCGACTCTGATTCAGCTTCTGACTCGTTACTGGGATCCTAAAAAGGGCTATATCTCAATCGCGGGCATTGAACTGACGCAGTGGAACGAATCACAGCTTCGTGAATCAATCAGTGTAGTAAGCCAACGTGTCGACATTCTAAATGGTACTTTGCGTGACAACTTGTTGATTGCAAGACCAGAAGCTACCGATGATCACTTAGCGAATATCCTAAAAGACGTTGGCCTAGAAAAGCTGCTTGAGAATAATGCACTTGATAGCTGGTTAGGTGACGGTGGTCGTCAACTGTCTGGTGGTGAGAAGCGCCGTATTGGCATCGCACGTGCGATTCTTCATGATGCCCCTATCCTGCTTCTCGATGAGCCAACAGAAGGCTTAGATAAGCAAACAGAACACAGCATCATGACGCTGTTCGAGAAGCACTTTGAAGGCAAGACGGTTATCTTCATTACGCACCGTTTGATTGGTCTGGAATCGATGGACTCCATCGTTCTGATTGAACAAGGCGAGATTGTTGAGCATGGTTCTCATGAATCGCTGTTAAACGAAGCAGGACGTTATTTCCAACTTCGTCAGGCAATCTAGCTCCTCATAAGTTATAAAGAAAACCATTCGAAGCCCGAGTTTATACTCGGGCTTTTTTGTGTCTTTAATTCTCCTGAACTACACCCTTCTCCAATCAAACTTGGCCAGTCACTTACAATAAGTACTGACCTTGATGCCAATACCCAAACAGCTTAAAAACGACAAGCGAACGACCCTGCGATGGTTAAATTTATGGAGCAATACTTCCCTACTCGTGCAGCCCTTAAAGCTAAGTTTCCAAGTTACCCGAACAACTAGTTTGGATTCATAACTCTAACTAGCACGCACAAAAAAGCCGAATGTGATAATCACATTCGGCTTTTAAATTACAAGTTAGCGCTTACAGCTTGAAGCGGCTGATTTCGCTCTCTAGCTCGTGAGACAGTTCAGACAGCTGAGCAGCTTGTTCTGCAGCTTGGTGCGCTTCGTCTGCTAGCTCGTTAGATACGTCACGGATTCCTTCAGTGTTACGAGTAATCTCAGACGTTACTGACGCTTGCTCTTCTGCAGCAGAAGCAATCTGTGTTGCCATGTCGCTAATGCGTTCAACAGCAGCGTGGATTTGCGTTAAGCTTGCAGCCGCTGAGTTCGCGTCATCAACACTGGTTTCAGCAAGACTACGGCTATCGTTCATGATGCTAACCGCTTTGCCTGTTGTACCTTGTAGCAACTCAATAGTTTGCTGAATCTCTTGCGTTGAACCGTGTGTACGTTGGCTCAGAACTCGAACTTCATCCGCTACAACCGCGAAACCACGACCTTGTTCACCGGCACGTGCTGCTTCAATAGCGGCGTTAAGTGCAAGTAAGTTCGTTTGTTCTGCAATACCTTGAATATTAGACAAGATAGCGTTGATGCTATTACCGTGCTCTTCAAGTTCTAGGATCACGTTAGTTGCGATTTGAACTTCTTGAGCAAGGTTTTGGATAGAGCTTTGAGTCTGTGTCACTTGACCAGTACCGTGCTCACACGCGCCAACCGCTTCAGATGAGTTCTGTGCAGTGTGGTCAGCGTTACCCGCGATCTCTTGTGTTGCTGCAGCCATTTCGTTAACGGCTGTTGCTACCATGTTGATCTCGTCTTGTTGCATTTGGATACGAGCACTACGTTCTTCAGCTTGAGAAGCCGTTTGACGTGCTTGGTTACCTAGCGCAGCAGATACTTCGCTTAGCTTGATCACCATAGTGTGCATGTTGCCTACAAAACGGTTGAAGTTTTCAGCAAGCTTACCAATCTCGTCATCGCTCTTAGGCTCAAGACGTTGAGTAAGGTCGCCCTCACCTGAAGCAATTTCTTCAAGTGCCGCTGAAACACGGTTCAAATCACGGAATAGGAAGCTCACTAACCAAGACACTAATACGATTACGATTAACGTAATAATGACAGCCGTTGTGATCAACTGAGTAAGTAGTGTTGAGTGGTTCGCTTCTTCTGTTGCTTTGTCCATCTGAACCGCGAAGATCCAGTTAGTGTTAGGCACCTTCGTGAAGTAAAGCAGCTTCTCTGCGCCGCGCTCTTTGATGATCTCGATGCTACCCGTACGCACTGCGTTTTCGATGATAGGCATAGAGATGTCGTTTGAAAGCTGGCTTACCGGCTTAAGGCTCAGTGCAGAATCTGGGTGTGCTAGGAATGTGCCGTCAGAGGCATCAATTAGCATTGCGTAAGCGTTGTCACCAACATCAAGGCTGATTACATCGTTAACCAATTGGTCGATAAGTACGTCTGCACCCACTACACCAACAAGTTTGCCGTTATGACGCACAGGTTCTGCAATCGTTACTAGCAATGCTTTGGTGATCGCATCTTGGTAAGCCGTTGTTATGATTTGCTTACCTGCAGCGTTTGCTTCTTGGTACCAAGGACGTTGACGAGGATCGTAACCAGCGCGATTACGTTCAGGGTGTGAACGGTACATTCCGCCTTCTGGAGTACCTAAAAAGATATCGTCAAAGCCACCCGCTACACGAGCTTGCTTAAGGAAAGGAACAACATCATCCTCTCGTGAAAAGTCATTAAATGCAGATGCGATATCGGTGCGGATATCAATCCAGTTTTTAATACCTTCAGATGCTGCTTCTGATACGCTTTCAGCTCGCAGGTATACGCCATTACGAGTCTGTTCAAATAATTGGTTTGCTGATAACCAAGTTAACGCTGTTGCCATAACGACAACAGCAGATAGGCTAGCACCTATTAACTTCTGCTTAAGTGTTAGTTTCATGTCAAAGTTTCACGAGTAGTGGGAAATCTCGCGCATACTACCCAATATCAGTATTAAATTCGAGCGATTTTATAATTTAATAACGTAATATAATTTTAAGCAAACCATTGGCTTATCGAATGTCAATTACTTGGCTAATCGCCAAATTTAAGACGTTATTTTGAAGGTAATTCCATCGAAATATACTGTTCTCTAGACTGTAAAATAGATACAAAAAAGGCAGGAGAGTTTCCTCTTCTGCCTTTCTTTTTACTTTATATTCGACTTCAACTAAATGGAAAGTCGATTAACGATCAGTCTATCGTTTCTCAGTGCGCATACCCATTAGCAAGCTAACACACATCAGTAATAGAATGATGGTAAATGGCAATGCCGTAGAGATTGCGCCCGCTTGTAGAGCTTGTACTGCTTCAGTACCGCCAACCCACAATAGAGCGACAGCAATCGCACCTTCTAGGAACGCCCAGAACACACGTTGAGGCACTGGCGTATCAACTTTACCACCCGCGGTGATGCTGTCGATTACTAGAGAGCCTGAGTCAGACGATGTAATGAAGAATACTAGAACTAAGATAACCGCAATGATTGATAGCAGCGTACCGAACGGTAGAGCATCAAACATTTGGAACATCGCTAGTGATACATCAGTCAAACCATCTTGACCAAGGATACCAACGTTATTCACGATTTGGTCAATCGCCATGCCACCAAATACTGACATCCAAATGATAGTAACAGTCGTTGGAACAATCAGAACCGCTGTGATGAACTCACGAACCGTACGACCTTTAGAAACACGCGCGATAAACATACCTACGAATGGTGACCATGAAATCCACCAAGCCCAGTAGAACACCGTCCAACCGTGCATCCACGCTTCATCTTCACGACCATGAGGATTACTCAAAGGAATGATGTTTTCAACGTATGCCATAAAGGTTGTTGGGATAGAACCTAAACTCACCGCATAGCCAATTAGAGCCACTAAGATAAGCAGTAGGAAAGCAACCAACATGTTGATGTTACTGATAACTTTAACGCCGCCATCAATACCGCGAAGCACTGACACGACCGCTAATAACGTTACTACTGTAATAACAACAACTTGTAACCCTAAGCCAGCCTCGATTCCGAAGACATGTTGAATACCACTTGCTGCTTGTTGTGCACCTAAGCCCAGCGACGTCGCCAAACCAAACAGCGTTGCAAGAACCGCCAGAATATCAACAATGTGACCAGCCCAACCCCACGCTCTATCACCCAAGATTGGGTAGAAAATAGAACGAATAGAAAGAGGCAATCCCTTGTTGTAAGAGAAAAACGCAAGTGACAGTGCTACTACGCCATAAATCGCCCAAGGGTGTAGACCCCAGTGATACATGGTTGCACCTAGCGCCAACTTAGCAGCTTCTGGTGTGTTGGGTTCAACACCTAACGGAGTTTCAAACCAACCCGTGAAGTAAGCCGCTGGCTCAGCCACACTCCAGAACATCAAGCCGATACCCATACCTGCGGCAAACAGCATCGATAGCCAAGAGAAGAATGAGTAATCTGCCGTCGCATCAACACCACCAAGGCGGATTTTACCATACGGAGAAACAATTAAGCCTAAGCAGAAAACAACGAAAACGTTACCCGACCAGATGAAAAGCCAATCAAACGAATTGATGATCTGGCCTTTAACGCCATCTAGTGCTGCCTTTGCTGAAGCGGTATCTGTAATCAGAATACCGATCAGGAACAAAGCAATAAGTCCCGCACTGATACCAAATACTGGGTTATGAACATCAAAACCCCATTTTTGGACGTTATCTTGACCGACAGTGTAATCCGTACTGTCGATACTGTATTTATCTATACCTTTAGTCATTATCCCTCTCTACGGAATACTAATAGGGTCTATTGACCTCGTATTCCTAACTTACCTGTGACTTAATCACAAACTCGAACATACAATCCAAGTAGTACAAGCTGTTGTCACAATAATTCAAATACTTGGATGTCTGAAGTTTAGCAGGTTAACTTATTGTTTTCAGTAAACCAGAATCGGTTCGATTAATTTTCAAACAAAATTCACGAAATCACTTAAGTATATGACGAAAAAAAGGCCGACCCTGTCGACCTTTATTCAGAAAATACTTTTAGCTCAAAGCATTTTGCTGGTTAACTAATTGATTTTCAGTTCGTAAACCTAACAATAAGCTTAGGCACATAAGCAATAATATGAACGCAAATGGTAGCGCCATTGATACCGTTCCAGCTTGCAGTGCTTGAATGGACTCCGTACCGCCAACCCACAATAGAACGGCTGCAATCGCACCGCCCATCAACGCCCAAAATACACGTTGAGGAACAGGGGCATCAACTTTACCGCCAGAAGTAATGCTGTCGATAACTAATGAGCCTGAATCTGACGAGGTGATGAAGAACACCATAATCAAACCAATCGATACTACAGAAAGCATAGAACTCATTGGCAGCGCATCATAAGTGTGGAATAGAGAAAGCGTAATATCTTGCAGACCATTCACGCCAATCTCACCCACCTTGTTCGCCACTTGATCAATCGCGATACCACCGAAAATAGCCATCCAGATGATGATTACTGTCGTTGGGATGAACAATACAGCGACGATGAATTCACGAATAGTACGACCTTTAGAGATACGAGCGATGAACATACCAACGAATGGTGACCATGACATCCACCAAGCCCAGTAGAATACCGTCCAGCCTTGCATCCAAGTTTCATCATCACGACCATGAGGATTACTTAGAGGAATAAAGTTTTCAATGTAGCCCATTAGTGCGGTTGGGATTGCTTTAATACCCGCCATACCACCAGCGATCGTCACAAAGATAAGTAAACCCAAAGCAACCAACATATTGATGTTACTCAGAACCTTTACACCACCGTTAATGCCGCGAATGACTGACATTGTTGCTAAGAAAGTAACCACTGCGATAACAACTAGCTGCATGCCAATACCACCATCGGTACCAAACACATGGTTAATACCACTGGTCGCTTGTTGTGCGCCTAGGCCCAGTGATGTTGCAAGGCCAAATAGTGTTGCCAATACCGCAACGATATCAACAATATGACCAAACCAACCCCAAGTTCTATCACCTAATAGTGGGTAGAAGATTGAGCGAATAGAAAGCGGTAAGCCTTTATTGAATGTGAAGAAAGCGAGGGCTAGAGCAACAACAGCGTAAATCGACCAACCGTGAAGACCCCAGTTGTAGATGGTTGCACCTAATGCCAACTTAGCTGCTTCAGGAGAATAAGCTTCAACACCGAGCGGTGTTTCATACCAACCTGTAAAGTAAGCGACGGGTTCAGCTACACCCCAGAACATCAGGCCAATACCCATTCCTGCGGCGAATAACATCGACATCCAAGACAGGTTAGAGTGCTCTGCTTTGGCATCATTGCCACCAATACGTATCTTGCCATACGGGGAGACAATGAGGGCAAAACAGAAGATAACAAAGATGTTGGCTGCCCACATGAAGAAACCATCGAAGTTACCGATGACTTTCCATTTGATTCCATCCAGTGCCGCTTTTGCGGTTTCTGGATCTGCGACTAGAAGTGCAACCAAGAAGACAATGATCGCTCCTGCACTGATTCCAAATACCGGGTTGTGAACATCAAAACCCCATTTCTGAACGTTATCTTGTCCTACTGTATAATCGGTATTTTCAATACTATACCTATCTTTTACAGGCTCCATGCTTCCTCTCTAATTGGTAGCGCACAGTTTGCAACATTACATTCTGCACCTAAATTTCGAAAAGAAGAATATCAACCTGTCGCAAAAATACTAAAAAAACCTCCAAAAAGCAGGGCTGAATTACACATTTAGTAATTAAATTACACATTTAGTGTCATTTAGCGTACGATTACTCCACAAGCCCCGAATTGACAGCGTACTTGGCAAGCTCTGCCGTAGAGTGAATATCCAGTTTATGCTTGATGTTTTGTCTGTGGGTTTCAACCGTTCGGTAACTGATATTCAAACCCTTCGCGATCTCTTTACTGCTCTCCCCTTTTGCGACTAATTTCAATACCGCTTCTTCACGCCTGCTCAATGGATTCTTCACAGATTGCGTGGGAGTAATCGGCTGAGTAAACAAATTCTGGGTCACTTTTTCACAAAAATAGGTCGAGCCTTGATTGACCGTTTTGATCGCCTGCACCATTTTTTCAGCCGAAATCTCTTTCAACATATAGCCGACTGCGCCCGATTGCATCACCTTCATGATGTATTCACGGTTGTTATGCATAGTCAGCATCAACACCTTCGCTTCTGGGTCTTCTTCTTTAATCAGATGGGTCGCATCAATGCCGTTCATGATAGGCATGCTGATGTCCATCAACACCACATCAGGCCGCAGAGACTTAACGACCTCAACCGCTTCTAATCCATTACTGGCCGTACCTATCACGCTAATATCTGGCTCAAGTTCCAATCTCGCCATAAAGCCATCCAGTACCACTTGGTGATCGTCAGCGATCACAACTCGAATAACTTCACTCATTCATTAATCCCTCTAGTGTCAGTAACACTGTAATTTCCGTTCCAAGGCCAATCTCACTCATCAATTCAAAATCACCACCGATGAATTCCACTCGCTCTCTCATGTTACGTAGACCGATCCCTCGTTTTTCCATCGCTTTATAGGTGTTGAAACCGACACCGTTGTCTTGGATTAGAAGCTGTAACACGTTGCCAATTTGCTGTGCGATAACCGTTACTTTGGTCGCTTGTGCGTGTTTCTCTATGTTATTTAGGGACTCTTGCACCACTCGATATAAGGTCGTCGCGGCCTCTGATTTCAATTTTCCGGGCTGAGTACTAAACAAGGTTTCAACCTCAATGCCCGAGTGCGCCTGAAAATCCAATAACAACGAAGACAGAGCCGCTTCTAAGCCGATATCATCCAAAGAACTTGGGCGAAGTTGATGCGAGATGTGCCTCACCTCTTCGATCGCTCGCATCAATGAATGCTGCGACTTATTCAAATGCGCTTTGAGGTCTTCATTTTGTAACTTATTACCAAGTAGTTCTAAGTGGCAACGACTTGATACTAATAATTGATTAATACCGTCATGTAGCTCTCGCGCTAAATGCTTCTTCTCGTCTTCTTGGAACATCACCGTTTTATGGGCGAGCTCTTTTAAATTATTATCCGCGATTCGATGTTCATGCATGTTAATGGCCAACGTCAGCACGATAATAACCGCCACCGTCACGCTAAGAATCACCACAATCGAGAAGAACGTGGTTTCAATATTCTTGTTGATCGCAGCCTGCATCGAAGCCACTTCTTGGTGCACGTCTTCAATATACAAACCCGTGCCAATCATCCAATCCCAACGCTCTAACCAAGCGGCGTAACTCAGCTTAGAGACCACTTCCCCAGTCGAGGGCTTTTGCCACAAATACTGGTGGAATCCTCCTCCGGTTTGCGCCTCTCTTAGCAGTGCTTCGATCAGAAAATCACCATCTTCATCTTGCAATTGAAGCAGATTTTTTCCAATCAATTCCGGCTGTATCGGATGAACCAAGTTGGTTCCGTGGCGATCATATGCGAAGAAATAACCATCAGAGCCATATCTAAGTTTAGACAATATGGTTCGAACTTCTTTTTTGGCTTGCGCTTCTTTGATATCGGGGTCGTTGTAGATATGTTCGATCGCATCGAATGCGAGGTCGACCGTGTCTTTGAGGGCGTTTTCACGCGACTTGATTAAGCTGTCTCTGAAGATCTCGACCTCTTTCGCACCCAACGTCTTGGTTTGGTGTAACGAGATCCAACTTATGCTCGCCGTGACCAGTAGCAACGGGAGTAGCGTCAGCAAAATCAGCTTAGCTTTTAGAGGCATTCCTTTCCCTCACAAAAAACGGCTTACTGAACATCAATAAGCCGTTTTACTTTAGCAATTTATAGATAGCCGTTGAAACATATCATTCACATTCTTGGCTTCACTCACATTCCATAGAAAGAAGGGAAAGCGAGAAGTGATCCAAGTACGAGGATTTGAATCAGAATGAACGGCATCACGCCTCGGTAGATGTCTTTTGTGGTGACGCCTTTCGGTGCAACCCCTTTCAAATAGAACAAACTAAAACCAAATGGCGGCGTTAAGAAGGAGGTTTGTAGGTTCATCGCGATAAGGATAGCGAACCAAGTCATGTTGATGCCCATCAGTTCAGCAACAGGCGCAATGATCGGCACGATAATGAAACAGATTTCTACGAAGTCGATGAAGAAACCCAGAATCAAAATCACCAACATGGTAATGATCAAGAAGCCCCATTTTTCACCCGGCAACTGCAGCATCCACTCTTCAACCAGATAATCACCGCCAGTATAAGTAAACGCCATCGAGAATGCCGTCGCACCAAGCAAGATAGCAAAGACCATTGCCGTGACTTTCACTGTTTCTTTGGACGCTTCATACACCATCGACCAACTGAATTGACCGTACAGCAAAGCAAGTACTAAGGCACCCGCGCCACCTAATGCAGCTGACTCTGTCGGCGTGGCAACACCCGCGAAGATAGAACCCAATACCACAATGATCAGCGCGAGTGGCGGTACGATAGCTTTCAGTGCATTGATGACTTCTTGTTTACGACTAATTGAGTCATCACGTTCAATTGGTTGAGCCGCTTCTGGGTTAAGTTTTGCGTATATCAAGATATAAACGATATACGCGCCCACCAACATTACACCCGGCCAAATCGCCGCTTGGAACAAGTCCCCTACTGGCACACCGAGTACATCACCTAATAAGATCAGTACGATAGAAGGCGGAATGATTTGCCCTAACGTGCCAGACGCACAAATAGTGCCGCAGGCTAAGCCTTTGTCGTAGTTGTACTTGAGCATGACTGGCAACGAGATAAGACCCATGGCAACCACAGAAGCACCTACTACGCCCGTTGAAGCCGCAAGCAGTGAACCCACAAGTACCGTCGAGATAGCAATACCACCACGAACACCACCAAACAGTCGTCCCATTGACTCAAGCAACTGCTCAGCAAGCTTGGTCTTTTGTAGAACAAGCCCCATGAAAACGAACAATGGAACGGCCATCAGCACCGTATTTTCCATGATCGATTGAATTCGATATGGCATGAAGGCGAACATTTCGATGCCTTCAGCCCAAACACCAAAGATTAACGCGATACCACCAAAGGTGAACGCGACCGGGAAGCCAAGTAAAAGTGCAAACAAGGCTACGAAAAACATTACTATTCCAATCATGTTCAGCCTCTACTTATTCTTTGTGTGAGTATTGTTTGTGTGAGTATTGTTTGCATGCGTGTTATTTGCATGGATAAGGTGCGGATTAAAAATCTTGTTCAACGAATGCAGAATCAAACCAACACCACTGACTGCCATCAAGAAAAACGACAGTGGGATCATCGCTTTAATGATCCAACGATACGGCAAACCACCGGGATCGCCCGACGTTTCACCCAGGTTATAACTCTCTTTGGCAACATCGATACCAAACCAAGCCACCAGCAAACAAAAAGGAAGCAGGAAGACAACGGTGCCTATTAGGTCAATAATCGCTTGTGCCTTGAAGCTGAGTTGTTCGTAAAAAACATCCACTCGTACGTGGCCACCCGCTTTGATGGCGTAAGGAACACCTAGCAAGAATACGGCTGAGAAAAGGTGCCATTCCATCTCTTGGAAGGCGATAGACACGTCGTTAAAGGCGTATCGCATCACAACGTCATACACAACGTTCGCAACAAGAAGGATAAACAACATACTGGAAAGCCATCCCAGTGCATCACCGATACGATTAAATAGGCGTTCAATATAAATTAGACTTCGCATTCCCGACTCCATGGAATTTGAAAAGACATCGCGTATTAGAGTTAGGGCAACTAAAACAAGTAGCGCTAACAAGATGCACGACGTAGAAAGGGTTCTTGGGATCTTGTTACAGGATTTATCCTGCTTAATTATTATGTTTAAAATGAACCCGCCGCTTAGTCACTCTTAGTTACCTAACAAGAACAGCTTTGGGTTCATTTAGCTTCAGTTCAACAACTGTCGATTATTTCGCTTGGCTATTTAAATAAGCTCTGTGTGAAATATCCGTCCATGAGCGCACTTGCTCTAGGTAGCTTGCTTGTGAAGCTTGGATCTCTTTCGCCAGCTCATCTTTCTCAGCATGTGCAGCAAGTAGGCGATCGTTCGCTTCTTTCAGTGCCGACATTACTTCTGGCGGGAAATCTTTAACTTGTACGTCTGGGTATTCTGTTTTCATTGAAACCCAGTTCTTGCCACTTTCGTGCGTTGCTTGTGTGTACATGTCGTAAGCCGCTGTACGCATTGCAACACGCAAGATTTCTTGTAGGTCTTCAGGAAGCTTGTTCCATGTACGCTTATTCACTAGGAATTGAAGCTCTGAACCCGGCTCATGCCAACCTGTGTAGTAGTAAGGCGCGATTTTGTGGAAACCCATACGCAAATCAAGTGATGGACCTACCCACTCTAGTGCATCGATTGTGCGACGCTCTAAAGACGTGTAAAGCTCACCAGGAGCAATGTTAGTCGGCTTAGCACCTAGCTCCGCAAGGATCTCACCAGCAAAGCCTGGGATTCGCATTTTCAGACCTTGTAGATCTTCAACGCTGTTGATCTTTTTTTGAAACCAACCGCCCATCTGGATATCCGTGTTACCACCTGGGAACGACATTAGGTTGTGTGGAGAGTAAACCTGCTCCATCAACTCCATACCACCACCGTGATAGAACCACGCGTATTGTTCTGCTGGCGTCATACCGAAAGGCATAGAAGTGAAGTAAAGAGTGTTTGGAACTTTACCTTTCCAGTAGTAAGAGCCTGAGTGACCCATGTCGTATTGACCAGACTTAACCATGTCAAAAACGCCAAGCGGTGCTTTGTGTTTGTTCGCTGAATCGATTCTGATTTGCAGTCGACCATTCGACATCTTCTCAGCCATCGCAGCCATGTTTTTGGTTGCATCACCGAAAACAGGGAAGTTTGGTCCCCATGTTTCAGCGAGCTTCAAGCGATAAACCTTATCAGCAGCTGTGGCGCCAGTTGCGACCAAAGCTAAACAAGCCGCTGCAGTAACCGCAACGTTTTTAAAAACTCGTGTGAGGGAGTTAGAAATGAGACTCATGTTCACGTCCTTTTGTTGGATTAACACTCTTTCTGTGAGTATTTTTATGGTTCAACATAAGAGTGCACCTTGATGAGGCAACTAGATATCAGGGAGAGCACGCACGACAGACCCACACAAACTGCGTATTAGACCAAAGGATTACGTAGAACTACGTAGGAGATAATTGAGTTATGTCGGTTTTAAAGGACTTACTCTATTCATCAGGGGAATGCTTATTGATAAATACCTAAGTATTAATAATTAAATACCGTTAACAATTGATTGCCATTTCGTGATGAGGCTCTATTCACACCACAGATCAAATACGCACCTAAATGCATTCAATCCATGAGAATCAAGGTTTCAGAGAATCAGACGCCCTACTTTGGTGCTTACTGATTCGAAACATGGGGCACGCGACAGACAGATGAATAACGAAAGAGATCAGCCGATTGGAAATAAGGCTGCTGGGGCTAGGTTTGAATATAAGTATGGGTTTAGGGGTTTAGGGGTTTGAGTTTGGGTTTAGGGGTTTAGGGGTTTAGGGGTTTGAGTTTGGGTTTGGGTTTGGGATTGGGTTTTGGGTTTTGGGTTTTGGGTTTTGGGATTAACATGATCCGTCAGATACAAAAAAGCCTCGAAAATCGAGGCTTAAAAACTTAACGAAGCGAATGTAATCCCACGGGATTAGATAGCTTTGTAGATAACCTTGTTACCTGCAAGTTGCTCTTTCGCTACTAGGTTTTCTTCAAGAAGTTTTTTCAATGCGCCTGTTGCCCATGAAGCTGCTTTCGCGTCTTCTTGACCAGCTGCTAGGCCGATGCCTTTAGGGTTAATGCCTTCAGCATTGCTAACAACGATGTCTAGAACTTGTTGTTGCTTAGGAGTCAGTGCTACTGCAACTTCTTTAGTTGCTGCTACTGCTTTCTCTACCGCTGGTTTTGCTGCTACAGTTTTTTCTGCTACAACTTTCTCTGCGACAGGCTTCGCTTTTTTCGGCGTTGCCACTGCTTTAACTACAGCCGCTTTAGTGCGTTTCTGCAGTTTAGCCTGCACCTTACGCTTATGAGCAAGTCTCATTGAATATTTCTCCAGTTCACTGCTCTTTTCGCAGTGGTGAAAATTTGAAGCGCGATTTATACCAAAAAACAGGAGCTATTTGTAGAGTGAAGCGCCGAAAGTCGACGAAAAATACCGATATTGTCTACTAGCGTCTATTATTTAATCATCGACTTATCAATTCAGGGTCATATACACTGGTTATCCATCCAGACAAAAATATGAAAACTTGGTGTTGCCTATGGACACTCGTCACCTTACAAATTTCTCTTTGCCTTCGTTCACACGTTCGTACCGTATCCTGGCCGTTGTTTTAGGCTTCGTTTGCTTGATCGTTGCTCTGTACAGTGACAATCCAAAGTTACTGATCGTGGGTGCATTTTGCATTATTGCCCTACTCGGAACTGGCTATTATTTAATGTTGCGCAGCAGAGTGATGTTCACTCTCACACCGACTCATTTTCAGCAGCATTTTTATAAAGGTGGGTGGGTTTTAAAGTGGAGCAATATTGAAAAGATTGGCATGTGTACCTACGAGCAAGAGGGGTGGCATCAACCTCTTCCTTGGGTTGGTATCAAGGTTAAAGATTACTCGCCCTACCTCGATTCAATTTGCCCTAAAATCACTTGCGAGTTATTGCTGAGCCAGCGAGCACTTTTGTATCTGGGCGCCAAGCAAGCGGGTAAAGAGTCAAACTTTGAAGATATGGTTCTCGACTCATCACATTACCATGCTCGCTGCACTGAGAGCGGTTGTGTGGAACTGAACAGATATAAAGAGTCACAAAATACTGACGAGGTTATCTTCAACGATAGCCAAACACAGACTAGCCCAAGTTCATCCCATGAATCGAAATCCCATAAATCGACATCCCATAAATCGAATGCGAAAAACGCAGTGATTAAAGACTATTCCGGGTTACAGGCGATGCTTGCGAACAGGATGAAATATCAGAGGGGTTTCCACGGTTACGATATTTTCATATCAACTCAAGATTTGAATATGAGTGGAGAAGAGTTTATTGGACTTGCTCGACGCTACTTGGCGGCTGCCGAGCGTCTTTCTGATTAAAATTAAACAGGTTTAAAAATAAACTCGCACGCAATAAAAAAGCTTAGCTTTCATAGGAAAAGCTAAGCTTCATTTTCAATCGTTCTTCTATTAAATCAAAGACCTAGTACAGAGGCATTTCATCTGCTACGAATGGGTTTGATGCGCGCTCACGGCCAAATGTAGACTCAGGACCATGACCCGGAACGAATGTTACGTCGCTGCCTAGTGGCCAAAGCTTAGTCTTGATTGAAGCAATCAGCGTGTTGAAATCACCTTGTGGGAAATCCGTACGACCAATAGCACCGTTAAATAAAACATCACCAACAAACGCCATGCGCGCTTGCTCGCTGAACAGTACAACGTGACCTGGCGTATGACCCGGAGTATGAATCACATCAATCACTTGGTTACCAAAAGTCACTTTGTCGCCCTCTTCCAACCATGTGTTTGGTTCAAAGGCTTTGCACAGTGGGAAACCAAACATCTGGCTTTGATTCTCTAAGCCTTGAAGCCAAAAGTTATCGGCTTTATGCGGGCCAACAATGTTCACGTTCAAGATCTCAGCAAGCGGTACAGTGCCGCCAACATGATCTAAGTGACCATGCGTCAGTACCAAGTTCACCACTTTAACACCTAGCTCTTCAATGATCGCAGCCAGCTGTTGAACGTCACCGCCCGGATCGACAACGATGCCTTCCATTGTCTCATCACACCACACAATTGAGCAGTTTTGAGAGAAAGAGGTAACAGGGACAACTTGATACTTGAGAGACATATACAAACCTTAAAGGGCAAACTGAAATTTGGGCAAACTATGACATTGGATGTCTACTTTGACAAGTCCCTACCGTTTCGCTCGCAATCTAAGCCTAGCGCTACCAGCTGCGAACTGGGCCAGTATCGATATGGATAAAGTTGCTACGTGCATAATAACCTACACCACCCGCATTCAGGCTTTTGGCTACGTCTCTTAATTCTTTTAGGTTGACGCCATCAATACGGAAATCAATCGCTTTACCCAACATGTGGTAGCTCTTCTTGGCTACGCCACTCGACTTAGAGCGCAATGCTTCATTGGTCGCAGGAGAACGGTAACCAGAGATGATTTGAACTTCTTTTTGAATACCTAAGACATTTTGAATCTGAGTGATCTGATCAAACAGGTTCTTATCCATTGGGTGAATTTCATTACGGCGGAAATCGCGACATAGTTTGCTGAGGCGTGCCATCTCGTCACCAACATAGTTAGTGCCATCGAAATAACAGGTCTCTAATCGTTCACCAGTGTGAAGATTGTTCATGCTAATCGTTCTTGGTTGATCAGGGTATGAAGCAAAAGCGATAGAAGGAGTAATTGAGGCGACAACAGCGGTACCACCAGCGTAAGTCAGAAACTGACGGCGTGAAAATAAACTTTGAGACATACAGCAAAAAAACCAATTAGATCGAACGAAAAATGCACGATACATAATGGTAATTGCTGCGTCAACGTACAAAAACCGCCCAAAAGGTTAGTATTTGTAACCTTTGCACGGTTAGTTATTGATCCACATTATAATTTTATCAATAGAAGCTTGGTTGTCATTTTTTGGTCAAGATCACCCTTATTAGCTTCAGTGATAATTAACCACCCTCTTTATCATATTGATAGATGTCACCACGATACTGTATGCCCCCTTCTTCAAACAATACGGTTTGATAAATGATATGTACGGGGATTCGCTTCTTGAGTCGCACCTTAGTATTAGGAGCAAGGTCATCACTTTGGTTAGGCACTTTCCTTACCTTAGTAGCAAACAACAACTCAGCCAATTCCTCCGCATGTTCAACACGTATGCAGCCGGAGCTATAAGCACGGAAGTCGTCATTAAACAGACCTTTACTTGGCGTATCGTGCAGATAGATCGCTCGCTTGTTAGGTGTGTTGAACTTGTACAAACCTAATGCATTACGCGAGCCGGCCTGCTGACGCATTCGATATGGGAAAGAATTGAAATTGATGGTCTGCCAATCGATCTCAGTGGTATCGACCGTCTCCATAGTGCGCCAACCGTCAATCACTTGGAAGTTGTGTGTATCTAGATAGCTTTCGTCCGCTTTCACCTTAGGCAAGATGTCTTTGACCATGATTTTCCATGGCACATTCCAAGTCGGGTTTAGGATGACCGAATCGAGGTTTATCTCTAAAAGTGGTGTTTTTCGCGACTTTCTGCCCACGACAACTTTGGACTCAAAGACCTCTTCGCCATCTTCCCAATACTTCATATCAAAACTAGGTACGTTAACGACGATGAGTGAGTCTCTGTCTCGTGGCCACAAACGCACGCGTTCCGCATTCAGAGCCAATGAAGTCAAGCGATCATCAAAGCTCATGTTGATCCATTTGATCGTATCTGGCCCGACGATCCCATCGTCTGTAAGGCCGTGCATGCGCTGAAAAGATTTAATCGCCGTTTGCAGATCTCGATCGAACTCGGGAAAATCGACCGCGATCATCGAGGTATCAACACCAACCAAGGCAATGCGCTCAACAAGAACCGTTTTGTCTGAAAGCTCGTCACCCAAGCGCTTCAAACCTTTCTGTCTATATCGTTCAATATTGAGTTCAGAGGCGGTTTCTAACACCGAATAGGTTGCTTTGAATTGGTCAAAATCCCCAACAGGCGGCGCGTAAGACAACACCATCTCCAATAAGTAATCATTGGCAACGCTGCTTTTTAATCTCATCAGAATATGCGGAGAAGGCGCTGGTAATTTGGAATGCAGCTTGCCCGAGAAGTACCACTCTTTACCGGCAAGCGGCGCATTTTCAACGTAGCTCAGGTAGTAGATAAAGGTATCGGTGAGTAATATGTCCAACTCTTGCCATTGAGCATGAGATTGATAGTGACGAATTTGCTTGAGTTGTCGCTCGAAGAGTGGTGCCATTTGAGCTTGTTCGAGAAGCGACAATTGAAATTCAAACGCCTTAACCAGTTCAGGTGAATCCCAAAGAATAGGCAGAGACGAGTCTTGATAAATACTCTGGGTAAGCTCTGGATAAATCAGCATAAAAGAGAGCTCCGAATCAGCCGGAAGAAATCGGCTCTCGTCAGAACTCGTATAGCTCCATGCGTGCACAGAAACTAGAACTAATAATCCACAGAAGTATTTTGCGAACATGCTTAACTCCATCACCAACCATCTCATAAGTATGGCAAAGAAATCGGAGTAAGCATGTTATTTTTAAGAGGCTTTATAAATCAGATTGAACTCCAATGGTTATCCCACTGGACCGATGATTGCTGAGTTGATTTCTCATAAGGCTTGCTCTGGCTTACCACACTTCCCGCCCCAGAGCTTAATCGAAACTCACCATCAAGCAGCACAGCACCAGAAGCGTCAGATAATGCAGACAGTTCTACTAATTCTTTGGTTTCTTTAGACCAAATACCGTAGCAGTTGCCTCTTGGCGAAGTCGCAATAATCCAATCGTCTGACGCCGCAATACTGGCGATATAGTGATTGAACCTTGCCCATTGCTCTGGCTCTGCGTTAAGTGATTCAAACTGGCCTCCTTTAGTATGCATCGCCAATAGCGAAGGATACTCATCTGGTTCACCACGATATTGCTGGCCACAAAGCACGGTTTCAGCACCATCATGGGCTAAGTGTCGAATGCTCAGCTTCTTATCCAACAATTCAACCTGATCAAGTAACACACCTTCAGGAGAAACATAACTCAAGCTCGGCTGCATCGAATCGAGGTTTTTCGGTGTTCTACCATCAGTATGAACGCCACCAACGCCGATCGCGAGATTACCATCCGGCATGATGATCACTTCATGAGGCCCAATACCAAAACCGCTGAACTCTTCGACCTTACGATAGCCTTGCGCGACATCGTAAACGCCAATCACACCTTGGCTGCTGTCCGTTTTCCCTTCAGTGGCATACAGTAACTTGCCATCTAATGAGTAAACGCCATGACCATAGAAGTGACGGTTGTTACCTTTCACGACCATTTTGATCTGCTGACCGTTTTTATAGTCAAACACCATAAAATAGTCACCAGGACGACGAGCAAAAACCACCGCATGTGATGAGGTTGGGCAAATCGCGACGCCATGACCACGATCTGGGATCGGCAGCTGACGCAATGGCATTCCATATTCGTCAGCCACAACCGCTGAATATTGACCTCGCCCATTCAGCGCACAACCGATTAATTGAGGCTCACTAGATGAGCTCACAGCACCAGAGCGGCTAGCGCAGCCAAACGGAAGCAATGGAACAGCTGCACAACCCAGTGCAGCCTTGAGTAGCGTTCTTCGCGTAGTATTAGTCACCATCGGTAGCATTAAATCCTATTACCACGCCAAGCTCTATCGCCACTTCTTCATGAATGAGGTACTTCAAACGTTCTAGTTTGTTGTATTGAGTCAGCACATCTCGATAGCCCTCTTTGCTCTGCAATAACTCAAACAAGCTTGAGTCTGTAGGCCAAGTATCTAGCGTCAATGTGAACTGGTCAGTAACGCGATCAGCTAGGTCGTTTAAGCCCTTCTCTCTCAACAAGCCGTCTAGGCCATTGCCATCGGCAAGGTACAAATTCTGAAGTGCTGCTACATTCGCTTTTAGTTGAGTCATCGAGGTTTGTGCACGCCATGATTCTGAGAAGTAAGGACGCGGATGACCAATTTTCGCCATCGGGCGACTCAGCTTTTTCATGCTGTAATCAAGTTGGTTGGTCAATAAAGCGATGTATTCAGACTCCCAGCGAGTCTCGTCTAGCGCTAACCAAGGGTTAACCTGCCATGCCTGTGCAATCGAAGATGACTTAATCGCTAAGTTTTCAGTAATCGCTTGTGATGATTGGCAACCTAGCGCTTTGTCTTGAAGCAGTGGCGATTGCTCGTCATAAAGCGACCATTCCAAGGCACCTAGCCCTTGAACGGTCACACTCTGCTGCGCGATTTCGTCTTGAGTCCAAGCTTTGTTTTGCTGAGTTAACTGACGCATCTTAAGACCCGTCGTGTTCTTTTTGTCTGGCCAGAATTGAACATTCCAGCTCTCTTCAAGCGCTGCTGTTGGGCCTCTTTCTTGGCCTTGTAGTGCCATCCAGCTGTTCATGGTGAGCTGCCACTGATTTTTCAACGCATCTAGTTCTACATTGTTGGTTTGGCAATAACCCTGCATCAAGACTTCTAGCTCGTTGGCTTGCTTGGCGAATAGGACTGCAGAATCAAACTCTTGTTGATAGACACTGCGACTGATGTGGTCGGTCGTGTCTGCTTGATAAGACACACCGTTAACCTCAGATGAAGCGGCTTGCTCACCCGATGATTGGCAGCCTGCCATGATTAATACCGACAAAGGCATTAACAAAAATTTATGTGTCATGCTGTTACCTTACTCCTAATTTTTCTTTTAATTATATGAGTTCATTAAATACGAAACGACCGCTGGACTCGTATTCCTACAAGTTCAGCGGTGCTAAGTGGTTTGATAGCGGCTTTCTTAAGTCATTAGCCGTTAACTAAACTGAATTCAACTCAGCCTATAACGAGTTTAAGAACGCCAATAGCGCTTCACGCTCGCTGCTACTAAGAGCTAAAACGTTTTGTTTCGCCATTTCTGCTTCACCGCCATGCCAAAGCACAGCTTCCATAACATTTCTCGCACGACCATCATGAAGTAAGAACGTGTGGCCATTCACTTCTTTGGTGTAGCCTAATCCCCATAAAGGTGTTGTGCGCCATTCTTGGCCATTCGCAAGATACTCAGGACGGTTATCCGCTAAGCCTTCACCCATATCGTGCAGCAACATATCGGTATATGGGCTAATTAACTGCTTAGACAGTGCCGGTAAGCCTTCACGCTCTGCCGTGCGGAATTCAGCTTGGTGACAACTTTGACAACCCGCGTCTTTAAACAGCTTTTTACCCTGAACAACAACTGGATTGTCGACATTACGACGAATAGGCACCGCTAAATGCTGAGAATAAAACTCAACAAAATCTAGAATGTTGTCGCTGACTTCTGGTTTGCCACCATTTGGAAAATCATCACAGGTTGATTGCGCTGATGTGCAGTTTTCATTCGGGAATAAGCGACTCGTTAAGCCCAAATCACCGTTAAACGCCGCCGCATTTTGCTGCATTAGGTTTGGCTGTCCAGCTTTCCAACCAAAACGACCTAGAGCCATTTCGTTGGTTTGAACATCGAGAACATAGTTAGCTTTACCTGAAATACCTTGCTTATCGGCCAATTGCTGATCAGCAAATCCAAGAATCGTTTCTTTTGAAATGCTCTCCAGCAGACCAAGGCCAATCATTGGCGGCGCAACGCGCGCAGAAAACTCTGTTTTAGGGTGCATCTCGCCAAAAGCAAGATCAGTAATCTTTAGGGTTGGTTTACGCAGAGTCACGACTGTGCCGTCTTTGAATTCAACGGGAACATCTGTGTAGCTGATGTTCACTTTACCCTCTGGTTTCACACCTTGAAGCGCGAAATCTTGTAACTGGCCGCCGTAAGTCGGTTCTGGAATACCACCATCACGAATGAAGGCTTGTCTCTGCTCTGGCGTTTCGGCTGGAATACTTAAGCGAACTAACATTGAAACCGCGTTCTCATCGCCTTTTTCTGGCGCATGACCACGACCATCTTTAATATGGCAGTTTTGACAACCGTTGGTGTTGAATAGTGGGCCTAACCCATCACGCGCATCGGTTGATGAGGGTGCAGGTACCCAAGGGTTTCTGAAGAAACTGTTACCGACACTGAAATCCAAGCGTTTGCTCATTGGTAGATTGGCTGCAGGAAGAGAAAAAGCATTCGCTCCCTCTTTCTTCACAGTCGTTTTACCACCAGAGTAAGTTTCATGGGCATGTAATGGCGATAAGAAAAACAGTGCGGTTAATAGTGAGGCTGATAGATACGACTTCATACATTGCCTTGCGGTGTTTTTGATTTTAGTTTTTATGTGGGAGTAACTTTCATGAGTAACAAACAATTAAGGGCTCAATGAGAGCCCTTTATGATTTTCGTCTCGGGTTCTTAGAACTCGTGATCAGCCGTGTCTGGGTTAAGGCTATCAATACCAATAACACCAGCAGCACGCTCAATCGCAGCCGTTTGAGACACTAGCGCAACAATTGTTTTGTTTACTAGTGCATTACCTGCAGCGTTGTCAGCAGCAATTAGCTGATCGAAGTGCTGGTTATTTTTCTCTGCAGAAACAACAAGCTGACCAACTTGTGCACGTGCTAGATCAAACTGCTTTTGAATCTCTTTCGCAGCTTGCTCGTCTTTTTGTTCAACTAGGTCAAACAGGCTAGGGCCTGAAAGCAGAGTGCCGTCTTCACGCTTATATAGACCCGTGTAAACGTTGTAGATGCCTTGCTCGTTGTAGTAGTGAGAGTTGTGCGTGTTATCAGAGAAACAATCGTGCTCGTCTTCAGTAGAGTTTGCTTCTAGTGCAACCTTCATACGCTCACCCGCTAGTTCACCTAGAGACAGTGAACCCATGCCAAATAGCATTTTACGTAAGCCGTTGTCGCTAGATTCAGAAAGAAGCTCTTGACGGTAGTTACCTTTCTCGCCTTCAGCCCACTGTTTTTCCATCCATTCTAGATCTTGGATAAGAAGTTCAGCTGATGCTTTTAGGTATGCGCCACGACGGTCACAGTTACCATTAGTACACTCAGCGCCAACAACGAAGTCAGTGTAAGCACGCTCACCTGCACCGCTGTTTGTGCCGTTTAAATCTTGACCCCAAAGTAGGAATTCAATCGCGTGGTAGCCAGACGCTACGTTTGCTTCAGAGCCACCGATCTCGTTGAGATCTGCAATTAGTTCTGGAGTAATGTTGGTTGCGTCTACCGTTGTCTGACCAATTTGGAAAGTTTTATTAGCAACGATGTTTGCGCTAGCGCCTTCGTTACCAAGCTCATATTGGTAATCAGTCGAAACGTAATCGATTAGGCCTTCATCAAGTGGCCATGCGTTCAATTGGCCTTCCCAATCGTCAACAACAACGTTACCAAAGCGGAATACTTCTGACTGTTGGTAAGGTACGCGAGACTCAAGCCAAGCTTGTTTTACTTGTTCGAAATTGCCAGCAGAAGGAGAAGCTAAGAAGGTATCAATAGAAGAGTTCAACGCTTTTGCTGTAATTACGGAATCTGCAAACACGGCATGAGCAATATCTGCGTAATGTTCTACAACTTGATCTTGAGTTACTGCTGCGAAAGAAGAAGCAGAGGCAAAAAGGAGTGACGAAGTTACGGCTTTTGTCACTAAAGATTTAATAGTCATGAAGCATCCTTGTTGAGCTTTAAATTATTATTCGTAGTAATAGTGCAAACCATTATCATTTGCACTACGGATTGGAATAATACAAACTTACAATTTTATTGCAAGATAAATACAAAAAAACCTCACATATGTGAGGTCTTTAAACATTTTTATGTTAAGCGCAACAAAGAGGCTAATCAGATATCCAGATTATGCTTACCGTGTGAGACTTTTGCCTTCAGGTAGCTTTCATTACCCGACTTAACATGAGCAGAGGTGTTCACCACTTCTTCAATCTCAATACCAAAAGATTTCAGCTCATTGATTTTCTTTGGGTTGTTAGTGACTAGGCGAATTTTTGTGGTTCCTAAAGCACGAAGCATTTCTGCCGCTTCAGTAAAATCACGCAAATCATCACCGAAACCTAGATGGTTATTGGCTTCGTAAGTGTTCATACCTTCACTTTGCAGGCGGTATGCATCGATTTTATTGTATAAACCAATACCACGACCTTCTTGGCGTAAGTAAAGAATCACTCCACCCGTCTCACCCATAATTCTAATGGTTTCGTCTAGCTGCTCGCCACAGTCACAGCGAGAGGAATGGAAAACATCACCAGTCAGGCACTCAGAGTGCATACGAACAAGAGGTATGTCTTGTGTCTTGTCTGCTGATTTAAATATCACAGCAACATGCTCTTTATCTGTTTTCAATCCATGAAAAGACAGAAGTTCAGCATCAATACTGCTTGTTACCCCTACTTTGAAATCTATTCTGGCACGCACTTCCGCCATAGCTATACTCACTTGAAAATTCGATGTATTTAACAACACTACATTATATGTCTAGGCAATATTTTGTAGCTAACTATCTAATGATAGACACTATGAGGCTGTTAACAATTTTTTTCAAGGTCGACCATGCACTAATTGTTATATTATAACAATAATTTTTCAGGTAACAAAAAACCCCACATTGGAATGACCAACATGGGGTTATAAATTAATCAGTTGCGGCTAAGACTACGATTTTTTACAGAACGATCAACTTACTTGAGTTTGCTTCCAGATGACAAGCTGAACCCAAGCGTTCTCTAATTCGTTTAACTCTTCTTGAGTAAGCGTAGAAATGCTCGACTTTGCACTGTATTTTTCTGCCCATTTGTCAGATCGGACACGAGTATGGAACTCTTTCTTTAAATTTGAGATTACGTTATCCACAGATACATCCTTATATAACAGTGCTTAGCCTTTATAATCCTTTAATGTTACAAAATACAGGTCAATTGGTAAACAGTAATACATAATTTTTATGAGCTCTTTCTAACACTTTTTACTGATAAATATATAAATAAGAGAAATAATACGCTCGGAAGTAGCCAAAGTAATAAGTTTGAAACACTCATTGCTGGTTTATAGAGCACAAATTCACCGAACCTTTCCGTCATATATTGAGTAATTTCATTATTACTCTTCCCTGCTTTCACCATATTGAATACAACGAGGCGTAAGTCTTTTGCAATTGGAGAGTTCGACTCAATCAGATTTTGATTCTGGCATTGCGGGCAACGTAGGGTTTTTGCCAATGTAATAGCGCGCTGCTGCTGTTCTGGGTTTTCAAACTCAAACAGTTCAACTTGAATACTCGTATCCTTATTACTGGCTGTAAACAGATCTTCTGCCAAAGTCGGAAAACTAATAACCATAAGCGTAGACAGCACAACGAGTGCTTGTATTAAAGGCTTCATCATCCATTCGCACCATCAAAATACATCGCAAGTTCTTCTTGCCACACTGATTCGTTGATCACGCCCAGTAACTTCTTAATGATTTGGCCGTCAGCGTTGACCAGATACGTTTCAGGAGTACCGATTACGCCGAGTTCTAACGCTAGCTTACCTTGAGGATCACTGATCACCGTTGAGTACGGATTGCCATCGCTCGATAACACATTGATCGCTGCCCCGGAGTTATCTCGATAATTGAGCCCAACAATTGGAATACCTTTATCATGAAGTTTGAGCAAAAAAGCGAGCTCAGTTTTACATATACCGCACCACGAAGCCCATACATTAACCAGTTGATAAGGATGCTGAGTGACATCAGCCAACGTAATTTCCTGTTTACTACTGATGCCTTCACTATTCGCTAACGCAGTAGATATGAATTCTGGGAATGCCCTTTTTTGCTCCGACACAATCGTCGATTGCTGCTTATTATTGAGCGCAAAGGCAAAACCCAACACCACCATTAATGCCAAGATAATTAACGTGATGAGCTTGTTACGAACGCTGGTATGCATACTGTGACGCCTTAACGGTTTTCTTTTTACGATGAGTCAATGAGAGTAAAGCGCCAAGAATGGAGAACAACCCACCAAACCAGATCCAGCGTGCATACGCCTTGTACTGCACTCGAAATGCATAAGCGGTGGAATCGACTTTCTCGCCCATGGTGATATAAACATCGCCATGCCAGAACCACTTCATTGCAGGCTCACTCATGTTCATGACTCGAACTTGGTAGTGTCTTCTTTCTGGCGCTATGGTAAAGCTTTTATCGCCGGCATCTAAGTTTAGTATCGCCTTCTCTGCGGTAAAATTTGAGGCGACATAAAGCTCGGTATCACGATGAGAAAGCGTCCAATCCATGAACTCTACTTGTGCTCCCGGGCTTAGTTTATAGCTGCGTTCAAATGAGTGATAGCTATTCATTGCAGCACCTACAGCGAGTACTGCAACCCCGACATGAGCAAAGGTCATCACCCAGACTTTGCGTTGGAACTTGGAGCTGCGCGTCACCACCAAGCCATAAACATGAGTGAGTAAAACCCAAAATACGAGTGACCATGTCATTAGTACCATCACTTGTGTTTGCTCGACTTGCAAAGCGTAACAGGCGAACCCTAGACCAATAGATACTAGAGCGATCAGCGTAATAACACCTTTAGTCGCTTGAGGTTTAATACTCAGTAAAGGGGCTAAGCCGACGACGGCTAACGCAAGCAAAGCCAAAGGAGCAATCAACAGATTAAAGTAAGGCGCACCTACCGATATGTTCCCCAACCCAAGCAGTTCAAAGACCATTGGATAAAACGTACCAAACACCACAACAGCGGTCGCCAGGACAAAGATGAGCACCGCGACTAGGCTTAAAAAGCTCTTACTCGCGAAGCTAGTAATCGGGTTAGATTCAAAAGACTCTCCTCTGATGATAAGCAGAGAAAATGAGCTTACCAGTACCAACACTAATATAAGTAGCAGTGCGATACCTTTGGTTGGGTCAACGGCAAAAGCATGCACCGACGTTAATACGCCAGAACGAACAATAAAGGTGCCTAAGATACTCAAACAAAACGTAATGAAAGCAAGGCTGAGAGACCACTTCAGAAGCTGTTGTTTGCCCTTAGCAACGCCTAAGCTATGCAGTAAAGCTGTTGAAGTAAGCCACGGCAACAAGCTGGCATTTTCAACAGGATCCCAGAACCACCAGCCGCCCCAGCCTAATTCGTAATACGCCCACCAAGAGCCAAGAATGATCCCTGCGGTTAAAAAGATCCAAGCGACTAGACACCAACTGCGACAATGAGCAACCCAATCAAATTCAATTGGATCAACCAGCAAAGCGGCAACTGCAAATGCCAGCACCACAGAAAAACCGACATAGCCAAGGTAAAGTAATGGAGGATGAAAGATCAGTCCAACATCTTGCAACATTGGGTTAAGGTCACGCCCTTCTAGCGGCAAGATCGAGTTCATTTCAAATGGATTTGATGCGAATAACGTGAACCAAGCAAATATCGCGAGCAGTAGATTCATTACCCACAACACACGGCTTTGGTATTCATTCGAATAGTGTTTTTGTAAGGCAATAACGCCAGACCAGACGCTGATCGTCAGTACCCAAAACAACAAGGAACCTTCATGGCCTGCCCATACGGCTGCGAGCTTAAAAAATGAGGGTAATTGAGTATTTGAATGTTCAGCGACATAGAGAATAGAGAAGTCATCACTGACAAAGGCATAGCCAAGCAATGCGACAGAAGTGAGAGAAAACAATGCACTTGAAAGAGAGAAACTGCGGATTAAACCTATATTTTGCGTCCGTTTGTTTAGCATTTGATAAAACGAATGCACACCAATAATGCTACTGAGTACAGCAACCAACACTAAACTAAACAGCCCCAAAGAACCGACCATATCACCTCAATAAGGCTCCGCTTGAGCAGAGCCGATCTGAACACGCATCTCATATTTGTTTAAAGCATGTTCATTAATAAGCAGATATTTAGTATCCAACATCTGCTCACTAATAAACTTGAGCAAAATTAAGCTATCGTTAACTGCCCTGCATAAAGGACAAAAGTTCGCAGCATTAATACGCCCATTAGACTTAGCGAAGTCACGGAGAAAATATACACCGAGCTATGGCGGATTGAGGTTGGTGTGACGGCATTCAGCAACAACGGTAAAACCATGCCAACACCGATGACGCCATACCAGAACCAACTCGCCCAGAAACCACTGCCTATTGCGTTCCATACTGCTTGCTCACTTTGACCACCAGCGAAGATAAGCCCAGTAAAGAAAGTAATTAGAACAAACAATTCAAACATCACGACTGGACGTTCGAATCCGTGGATCCATGAAATAGTCGGGCTATGAGGTGATTCTTTAAAGACCAGCACACCAAATAAAATACACGCCGCCGCTCCCGAAGATAAACTCGAGAACAAGAACAAAATCGGCAGCACTGGGTTATTCAATAGTGGGAAAGTATTTAAAGCTGAAAGCAAGAATCCGGTATAAGCAGCAAGCATAAGAGCAAGAACAGCTAAGAATATTTCCAGAGCATTCTCAAACACTTCTAATTTGCCAATCCAATTACCGACAAAATCAAGTCGCCCTTTTAGCCATGCTTGATCATTCAAGAACACGACTATTTGATCTCTAAATATAATGCCGATCCAAAGGAATAAGATCACCATATATACTTGAAATAAGATCACACCCATCGACATCACAGACGTTGGATTATAGAAGATCATGATCTTCCAAAAGGATAACGGTTTTGTCAGGTGGAAAACCAAGATAAGCAGACCTGAAATGATCCCAAATGGCGCAAGAAAAGCCGTGGCCTTTAACACACCATTATGAGCAGGATCGCCTTCAATAACCTTACGCTTTAGGTAAATGGAGATCATTGCGGCACCCGCCGACATCCCCGCGAGAAATAGATAGATTGCTATAATCCAGTCCCATACCACGGTACCAGACTGAAAAGCTGCGTCCCATGCACTCATAATCAAATCTCCCCTTTTTGGTGTGGCACTTTATAGAGTTTTGGCTGAGTACCTAGATAAGCTTTATCTCTGTAAACCACCTCAGATTGAAGCACCTGGTTTATCTCACTCTCAGGGTCATTTAAATCGCCAAAGACCAGCGCATTGGTCGGGCAAGATTCGACACAAGCAGGCAACTTCCCTTGTGCAAGATTGGTATCACGACAGAAGTTACATTTATCTGCGGACTTGTTCTCAGGATGGAAAAAACGCACTTGATATGGGCAAGCCAATAGACAATAACCACAACCGACACACTTCTCTTGATGAACGTCGACAATGCCGGTTTTTTCATCTTTGTAGGCCGCGCCTGTTGGGCAAACCATCACACAAGGTGCATTATCACAATGCTGGCAAGAGTTACGAGTAAAACGGTAATCAACATTGGGATATTCGCCTTGGGGCTCACTCTTAATAATTTCTAAGCGCGATACACCTTCAGGTACTTTATTTACTTCACGACATGCTTCGGTACAGGCGGTACAACCAATACAAGCGGTTTCGTCATGAATCATTCCATAACGTTTAGTGCCATCTTCTTGAACATTAGCTAGCGTCTTGCGACTTGTTACTGCCGCAGTTCCCGCTACACCTGTGGTAAAAATAACGGCACCAGCGCCTGCTAAAAAGTTTCTTCTTGAGCAGCTCATAGATTACTCCTCTTCTTTCTTCTGGTTGAAGTCTGAATGGCAATCCACACACAGCTTGATGGTTTGCTTCTTATCTAAGCCCAACACCTTTGCTTCAGTCGCATGAACATCATGGCAATTTGAACACGTTAAGTTTTGCGCGTGAACATCGTGAGTCCAACTCGCTTCACGCAGATCATCAGGCTTGTGACAATCGATACATTGGCTATTGGCATCTAAAATTAAGCTAGGGTCTAGGAAAACCTTTTCAGTTCCCGGTTGTGATTGAGCCTCGCGATACTTCACCACTTCAGGCGCACCTTCACGGTGATCGGGGCTAATAGAACTATGACAGTCGGTACAATTTACTTCGCGGCCAAGCAAAGCGTGTGCACTTTCACCATGTGAACCCAATACCGTTTCTTTTGAATCTTTATGGCATTGAACACACTTGTAATCTTTGTCGCGGATTAATTCGACTTCATGTCTTGTTGATTCTCCTACTGGCGTAACAGCAGGCTCAGCAACAGCATGAATGGAATAACCATAGAGGCAGAATGCTAGAAGGGATTTAAGCATTATGACTATGGCCAATTTAATATTGCCCATTTTATCCTTTCCTTATACCGGCATTATTTAACTCTCAACTAAATAATATTCCGGTTAAACAAAAGTACCCTTAAACGATATTATTACCGCTTAAATGATATCAATTCTTATTTTGGATAAGCCACAACGCTTTCTATAGTTAGAATATACCTCTAATTGGGTAATACGAAATTTGGATGGGTTAATCTGTGAACGCAATCACCCTATTTATATCATGGTCAATTTAGGTAATTGATTGTTATATATGATAATAATTCTCAATTAAATTTTAATAACACTGCCAACCAATACCCCTTTAGGGGTATATAAACTTCAACGTGATTGAAGTCACTACCATTAATTGATCTAAGACAAGCTATACCCAACACGTAACAAAATGTGTTTGTTTATGAATTAATATAAACAGGAATTCTCCAGTTCTTAATTTGAATAGCAAACTCACAACGCTTGGTATAAGAATCAGTATATTGGAGATATCACTGTGAAAAAGCATTGGATACGTAATTCGGTCACAGCACTATTAATGGTTAGCGCATCACTAGCAAGCGCGACCAGTTTTGCTGCGTCTGAACAAAAAGAAATTGGCGATCCTCGTAACGACCAGTTCGAGCAAAACCACCCAGATCAATATCATTCATGGAGACAGACTTCAGAAAGCGAAGTTATTGAAGACGCACTAAAAGAAGATCCCAACATGGTTATCATGTGGGCTGGCTACGGCTTCGCAAAAGATTACAACAAGGCACGTGGTCACTTTTATGCGATTGACGATGTACGACAAACGCTTCGTACTGGCGGCCCAACAGACGAAAGCTCAGGCCCAATGCCAATGGCATGTTGGAGCTGTAAGAGCCCAGACGTAGCACGTGTTATTGAAGAACGTGGCGAAGATGGTTACTTCGAAGGTAAGTGGGCGCGTCTTGGCAACGAGATCATTAACCCTATCGGCTGTTCAGACTGTCACGATACCAAAAGCGAAGGCTTTAAAAATGGTGAACCAGCACTTAAAGTGACTCGTCCTTACGTTGAACGTGCATTTGAAACGATTGGTAAAAAGTTTGATGAACAAAGCCGTTTAGACCAACAAGCTTCTGTTTGTGCTCAGTGCCACGTGGAATACTACTTCACAGGGCCAACCAAAGGTGTGAAATTCCCTTGGGACCAAGGTACAACCGTTGGCGACATGGAACGCTACTATGATGCAATCAACTTTAAAGATTGGACGCATAAAGTATCGAAAGCACCCATGCTGAAAGCACAGCACCCAGGTTTCGAAACATGGCGCGAAGGCATCCATGGTAAGAACAAAGTCGTTTGTGCTGACTGTCATATGCCGAAAGTGACCAAAGAAGATGGCACTGTTTATACCGACCATAAAGTGGGTAACCCATTCGACCGCTTCGAAGATACGTGTGCAAACTGTCACACTCAATCGAAAGAAACCATGCGTAACATCGTTTCAAGCCGTAAAGCGCAAGTTCTGAACATGAAGCTGACTGCTGAGAAACAAATCGTAGCCGCTCACTTTGAAGCAGGCGCGGCATGGGAAGCGGGTGCGACAGAGCAAGAGATGGAGCCTATCCTACTGGATATCCGTCACGCTCAATGGCGTTGGGACTACGCTATTGCGTCTCACGGCATTCATATGCATGCACCTGAAATCGCTCTAGAAGTGCTAGGTACTGCCGTTGACCGCGCCGCGGATGCTCGTACTAAGATTGTTCGTCTACTGGCGAAGAAAGGCATCACCGATCCAATCGAGATTCCAGATATCTCGACAAAAGAAGCGGCTCAAAAAGCGCTTGGAATGGACATGGATAAGATGAACGCTGAGAAACAACACTTCTTAGACACGGTTGTTCCTAAATGGGAAGAGCAAGCTGAAAAGCGTGAAGCCAACTACGAATACTAGTTTCTTCAATTAGACCATTACGTAAAAACCAGTCACACTATTGTTGTGTGGCTGGTTTTTTTAGGTTTTGGGGAAGACACATCAATATCGCCCCCCGATCCACTCGCCAATTCAAGGGATAAACAATGAAAATCTTACTTTCGCTTTCGGCATTATGTATTGCACTACTCAGTTCAGGCGTTCACGCATCTGAGCGTGCTGAGACAGGGTGGGAATTAATAGAGAAAGGTGCATTAGTGGTTGATGTCAGAACACCTGCAGAGTTCGAACAAGGGCATCTAGATAACGCCATCAACTACCCTCTTTCTGAAGTGGCTACTCACTTTGCTAAGATAAATAAAGACCAACCCATCGTGTTGTATTGCCGCAGTGGCAATCGTTCAGGGCAAGCTTATCAATTCTTGCGCGCTCAAGGGTTTACTCAAATCCACAATGCTGGTGGCTTAATCGAAATGCAGGAAAACCAATAGTCTTCGAAATGATCTCTTAAGTAAAATCGCCTCTTTAGCAGTTAGCCAAGCTTAGCGGATCATCTGTTTGGCTTGGTTGATCGAATGAATAATAGAGACACGATCAATGCCCTTTTGATTGGAATCGAGAATTTGAGTCCACGCATCAATCGCTTGTTGATAGCGCATGCTGATGAAGTGATCGGTCGCAATCAACATCAATGCCGTACGATCATTGGGATCAAGCTGCATAGAGTGCTCCAGCAGCGCATTAACATCATCACTCATCGCTTGAGAGCTAAGATAATAAAGTGCCGTTGCTTTGGCCGCATAGAGGCCAGAAGGCGCTTGAGGATCTAAGCGAATCGCATAATCGTAGCAAGTGAATGCCGCATCAAACTCCCCTCTCTGCATGTACACACCACCAAGCTTAAACCACAAGTCGGATTGATTCGGGTCTTGTTTGAGGCTTTGCTGAAGCTCATCTTCGAAATCTGTCGCCGTGTAGTTATTGCTATCATCCAAAGGAAGTTGAGGTAACTCTTGTTTCAGTTGAGACCAGACAAGCACACTCAAAGCCACAGCAGTAAGTGAAATCATCACATTGCCTTTTAGATGACTGCCATTGTTGCTCGCGGCAATAACGATCACAATCAAAAACAGGCTCATTAGTATCAAAGCGACCAACAACCAGATATCCATTTCACACTCCTCTTTTATTCCCCTCTACTCTATCGTTTTCATCTCCTCGCTATATTGATCAAGGTTTAGCTATCGATATTTTGACGATCACAGTTCAACGATAAAGTCAGAGCAAGATCCACACATAGCAGGCAATAAAAAACCGAGCACTTAGGCTCGGTTTTTTCATTGGTAAGCTAAATTACTTAACGTAATCGAGATTACTCAGTGTCTTGCTCGCTATCACTTTCAGAGTCAGAAGCATCTGATGCTTGCTCTTCACTTGATTCAGAAACGACCGTTCCTTCTGCATTAACTGTTTCTGCGTTTACTGCGTCAGCATTTGCTTCTTCAGTTTCTTCGCCTTCAACAATCTCAGCTTCTTCTACTTCGTCGATACGTTGTAGACCTACAACATTCTCGTCTTCAGCAGTGCGAATCAGTGTTACACCTTGAGTGTTACGACCAACTTGGCTTACTTCCGCTACGCGAGTACGTACTAGTGTACCTGCGTCGGTGATCATCATCATTTCATCGCCTTCTTCAACCTGAACAGCACCAACTACTGGGCCATTACGATCAGAGACTTTGATAGATACTACACCTTGCGTTGCACGGCCTTTCGTTGGATATTCAGCCAGCTCAGTACGCTTACCGTAACCGTTTTGAGTCACAGTTAGGATATCGCCTTCGTTTGAAGGAACAATCAGTGAAACCACTTGATCGTCTTCTGGAAGCTTCATACCACGAACACCAGAGGCAGTACGACCCATTGGACGTACTTTGTCCTCATTAAAGCGAACAACTTTGCCCGATTTAGAGAACAGCATGATGTCGCTATTACCATCAGTAATATCAACGCCAATCAGTGAATCATCGTCGCGTAGGTTAACTGCGATGAGGCCGTTAGCACGTACGTTTGCGAATTGATCCAGTGATGTCTTCTTAACTGTACCGTCGCCTGTTGCCATGAAGATGAATTTCTCGTTTGAGAATTCAGAAACAGGCAGGATAGCCGTAATACGCTCACCTTCTTCTAGAGGAAGAATGTTAACGATAGGCTTACCACGAGCTGTACGGCTCGCTTGCGGCAATTGGTAAACTTTCAGGCGGTACGTTTTACCACGAGTAGAGAAACATAAGATGTTATCGTGAGTATTAGCAACAAGCAGACGCTCAATGTAATCCTCATCTTTCATCTTAGTTGCACTCTTACCTTTACCACCACGACGCTGAGCTTCGTAGTCGCTTAGGATTTGGTACTTAACGTAACCTGCGTTAGAAAGCGTTACTACAACGTCTTCTTGAGCAATTAGCTCTTCCATGTCGATGTCATGAACCGCTGCTGTGATTTCTGTACGACGCTCGTCGCCATAGATATCACGTACCGCTTCAAGTTCTTCACGGATCACTTCCATCAAACGCTCAGTGCTTGCAAGAATATGCATTAGCTCAGCGATCTCTTCTAGAAGTGCTTTGTATTCGTCTAGGATCTTCTCGTGCTCAAGGCCAGTTAGGCGGTGAAGACGAAGTTCTAGAATAGCTTGCGCTTGAGTTTCCGTTAGGAAGTATTGACCATCACGGATACCGTATTGGTCTTCAAGCCAATCTGGACGAGCTGCATCAGTACCAGCACGTTCAAGCATTGATGCAACGTTACCAAGATCCCAACCACGAGATACTAGACCAACTTTAGCTTCTGCTGGTGTTGGTGCGTTCTTGATCAGTTCAATGATTTCATCAATGTTTGCAAGCGCTAAAGATAGAGCTTCCAAGATATGTGCACGGTCGCGCGCTTTCTTCAATTCGAAGATAGTACGACGTGTCACAACTTCACGACGGTGATCAACAAAACACTTCAACATATCTTTGATGTTGAAAAGTTGTGGTTGGCCGTTGTTCAGAGCAACCATGTTGATGCCGAAAGTTGTTTGCAGTTGAGTTTGTGAGTAAAGGTTGTTTAGTACAACTTCACCGACAGCGTCACGCTTACATTCAATAACAATACGCATACCATCTTTATCAGATTCGTCACGCAGTGCACTGATGCCTTCAACTTTCTTGTCTTTTACAAGTTCTGCAATCTTCTCGATCAGACGAGCTTTGTTCACTTGATATGGAATTTCAGTAACGATAATTGTTTCTTTACCGTTCTTTTCCATTTCAATGTTCGCGCGCGAGCGCATGTAAACTTTGCCACGACCAGTCTTATATGCATCAACAATGCCCTTACGGCCACTGATTAATGCTGCTGTCGGGAAGTCTGGACCCGGGATGTAGTCCATTAGCTCATCAATAGTGATGTCTTCATTATTGATAAATGCTAAACAGCCATCAACAACTTCGCCAAGGTTATGTGGCGGGATGTTGGTAGCCATACCTACTGCGATACCAGAAGCACCGTTAACCAATAGGTTTGGTATTTTTGTTGGTAAAACTGCTGGTATTTGCTCGGTTCCATCATAGTTAGGAACGAAGTCAACCGTATCTTTATCAAGATCCGTTAATAGCTCACCAGCTATTTTTGACATACGAACTTCGGTATAACGCATTGCCGCAGCTGAATCGCCGTCAACCGAACCAAAGTTACCTTGGCCATCGACTAACATATAGCGTAGTGAAAACGGCTGAGCCATACGAACAATTGACTCGTATACCGCACTATCACCGTGTGGGTGATATTTACCGATTACATCGCCTACTACACGAGCAGACTTTTTATATGCTTTGTTCCAATCATTACCTAGTACATTCATCGCGAACAAAACGCGGCGGTGTACTGGTTTTAGGCCATCACGCACATCTGGAAGGGCACGACCAACGATGACGGACATCGCGTAGTCTAGGTATGAACCTCTAAGCTCATCTTCAATATTTACGGGCGTGATCTCTTTCGCTAGATCGCTCATAGAGCCATTTTCCCTCTATAGTCAGATCGTATTTTTGAATACGTATAAGACCGAAAAATATAACACAAATTTACCTACGGAGGCATCACTTTCCCTCTCCTTTTACCATCTTGTGACCCTTGTAGCCAATCTATTGATGAGAAATTGCACCTCAGCGTCATATCTTGCTGAAACATGGTCACTTTACACCCAATAAACTAGCAAAATTGTAGATCTTCTGGTCAGCAGGAAAAGGCAAGTTATAATGCCTGCAATTTCATGGATGCATTATTTAACTTGGAAATGCCGATTATGACTAAATCACAGAACGTAGACCCAGCAGAAATCAAAAAATTCGAAGACATGGCGTCGCGCTGGTGGGATCTAGAAGGCGAGTTTAAGCCACTACATCAAATCAATCCGTTGCGCTTAAATTACGTGCTAGAGAAAACCGAAGGCCTTTTTGGTAAGAAAGTTCTCGATGTTGGCTGCGGCGGCGGTATTCTGGCTGAAAGCATGGCTGTCGAGGGTGCGGTAGTCACCGGACTAGATATGGGTAAAGAACCGCTAGAAGTCGCTCGTCTGCACGCATTAGAAACCGGCACCAAGCTCGATTACATCCAAAGCACCATTGAAGACCATGCAGAGCAAAACCCACACACTTACGATGTGGTGACGTGCATGGAAATGCTAGAGCACGTTCCTGACCCACAATCAGTTATCTCGGCTTGTTCAAAATTAGTGAAACCGGGCGGCCATGTGTTCTTCTCAACATTGAACCGTAACTTTAAGTCTTACCTGTTCGCTATTGTTGGTGCAGAGAAGTTACTTAAGATTGTGCCAGAAGGTACTCACGACCACGAAAAGTTCATTCGCCCTGCTGAGCTTATCAAAATGGTTGATAACACTCCGCTTCAAGAACTAGGGATTACAGGACTGCACTATAACCCGTTAACGAACACCTACCGTTTAGGCCAAAAAGTCGATGTGAACTACATCGTTCACACTCAAAACTTGGGCTAAAAAATATCGGTAGCCCTACCGTAAAATATTTTGTAAAAAAGACGAATGAAAAGAGTTGCAATTACCATAAGTTTGCGACTTTTTTCAGTCTAAATTTCGTGCGCTAGCTTCCATTTTGACCACCTCGATTTAAATTTAATCGTCCAAAATCCATTGCCTATTTTGCCCAAAGATCAAGGGATTTTTTTTTATGGGCGTGCAAAAATAAAGCATCCTTAAAAGGCGACTTTTGTACAATCAAGTCACGTCTAACGTCATCAGTTAGTGGTCACTTACAGTTTTTTTTCAATCCACCACTTATCCACAAGCAACCCCATTTCTTTACCTTGAAAAATATCAGTTGTAGCACTATCTTGTAACCCAACAAACAAATGACCCCTATATGTTGTGTTTGAACTACAATATATGGGTAGACCAAGATCACAAAGCCGAAACGTAATTTACAAAAATTACACAGAAATACACAAAAACACGGCCTTGTTCAGTTTTGTTAGGGAAATTAAGCAGAATGAACCAACAACTTACTGTTACCAAGCGTAACGGGCGCAAAGAAACGATCGATTTAGAGAAAATCCATCGAGTGATCACATGGGCAGCTGAAGGCTTGCACAATGTTTCTGTATCACAAGTAGAATTGAAAGCTCACATTCAGTTTTACGATGGTATTACCACGACTGACATTCATGAGACAATCATCAAGTCAGCAGCGGATTTAATCTCTGAAGAGACTCCTGATTACCAATATCTAGCAGCACGTCTGTCAGTGTTCCACCTACGTAAAAAAGCGTACGGTGAATACGAGCCGCCTGCACTTTATGACCACGTTGCAAAACTGGTTGATATGGGTAAATACGATAGCCACCTAATGGAAGACTACACGAAAGCTGAATTCGAAGAGCTTGACGCGTACATCGACCACAAGCGTGACTTAAACTTTTCTTACGCGGCGGTTAAGCAGCTTGAAGGTAAATACTTCGTACAGAACCGTGTAACAAAAGAAATCTACGAGAGTGCTCAGTTCCTTTACATTTTAGTTGCTGCGTGTTTATTCGGTAAATACCCGAAATCAACTCGTCTTGACTACATCAAACGTTTTTACGACGCCTCGTCTACGTTTAAGATTTCTCTACCTACACCAATTATGTCTGGTGTACGTACGCCTACTCGTCAATTCAGTTCATGTGTACTGATTGAGTGTGGTGACAGCCTTGATTCTATCAACGCAACAGCAAGCTCTATTGTTCGTTACGTATCTCAACGTGCTGGTATTGGTATCAACGCAGGTCGTATCCGTGCGCTTGGTTCTGAAATCCGTAATGGTGAAGCGTTCCACACTGGCTGTATCCCTTTCTACAAATACTTCCAAACAGCTGTTAAATGTTGTTCTCAAGGTGGTGTTCGTGGCGGCGCAGCAACGGTGTTCTACCCACTATGGCACGGTGAAGTTCAGTCTCTATTAGTACTGAAGAACAACCGCGGCGTTGAAGAGAACCGTGTTCGTCACATGGATTACGGCGTACAGCTGAACAAGCTTATGTATTCTCGCCTAGTTCAAGGCGGCAACATCAGCCTGTTCTCACCTTCAGACGTACCTGGCCTTTACGACGCGTTCTTCGAAAACCAAGAGCGTTTTGAAGCACTTTACGTGAAGTACGAAAACAATCCTTCAGTGAAGCGTGAGACTGTTAAAGCCGTTGAGCTTTTCTCTCTGCTAATGCAAGAGCGTGCTTCTACTGGTCGTATCTACATTCAGAACGTTGACCACTGTAATACACACAGCCCGTTTGATTCTGAAGTAGCACCTGTTCGTCAATCGAACCTATGTTTAGAAATCGCGCTACCAACTAAGCCGCTTTCTAACGTAGAAGATGACGAAGGTGAGATTGCACTATGTACGCTTTCGGCGTTTAACCTAGGCGCAATCAACGAGCTAGACGATCTGGCTGAACTTTCTGAACTGGTTGTTCGAGCTCTAGATGCACTACTTGATTACCAAGACTACCCGCTTCCAGCAGCACGTAAGTCGACAATGAACCGTCGTACTCTAGGTGTGGGTGTAATCAACTATGCATACTACCTAGCGAAGAATGGTGTTAAGTACTCTGATGGCAGCGCAAATGGCCTGACTCACCGTACTTTTGAAGCAATTCAATACCACTTGCTAAAAGCGTCTGTTGAACTAGCGAAAGAGCAAGGCCGTTGCCCATCTTTCCACGAGACCAACTACGCGAAAGGCCTACTGCCAATCGATACTTACAAAAAAGATATCGACTTAGTATGTGAAGAGCCGCTGCACTACGATTGGGACACGCTACGTGAAGAGATCATGGAGCACGGTCTGCGTAACTCTACGCTAACAGCGCTTATGCCTTCTGAGACTTCGTCTCAAATCTCGAACGCGACTAACGGTATCGAGCCACCACGTGGTTATGTATCAGTTAAAGCGTCGAAAGACGGTATCCTGAAGCAAGTTGTTCCAGATTTCCTAAATCTTAAAGACAACTACGAGCTACTTTGGAACATTGGTACTAACGACGGTTACCTGCACTTAGTGGGTATCATGCAAAAATTCGTTGACCAAGCTATCTCTGCAAACACTAACTATGATCCAAGTGTTTACGACAGCGGTAAGGTACCAATGAAGCAGCTGCTTAAAGACTTGCTAACAGCGTACAAGTACGGTGTTAAGACGCTTTACTACCATAACACTCGTGATGGTGCTAAAGACGACCAAGGCGATGCAGTTCAAGTGCCGGAAGAAGATTGTGAAGGCGGCGGTTGTAAGATCTAAACCGCAATAAACATTAAGACCCCAGAGAAGTTATCTTCTCTGGGTTTAAAGCATTAACAGGGTCCGTTTTATTGCGGGTCTTTAAAGGATTTGAGGCATTTATGGCTTACAGTACTTTTTCTCAACAAAAAAATGACCAACTAAAAGAACCAATGTTCTTGGGTCAGTCGGTAAACGTTGCACGTTACGACCAACAGAAATTCGAAATCTTCGAAAAGTTGATCGAAAAGCAGCTTTCTTTCTTCTGGCGTCCAGAAGAAGTGGACGTATCTAGCGACCGTATCGACTACAACAAGCTTCCTGAGCATGAAAAGCACATCTTCATCTCTAACCTGAAGTACCAAACACTTCTAGATTCAATCCAAGGCCGCAGCCCTAACGTTGCCCTACTTCCTTTGGTATCACTGCCAGAAGTTGAAACTTGGATTGAGACTTGGTCATTCTCTGAAACGATTCACTCTCGTTCATACACGCACATCATCCGTAACATCGTGAATGATCCAGGCGTAGTATTTGACGACATCGTTGAAAACGAAGAGATCCTGAAACGTGCGAAAGACATCGCGTTTTACTACGATGATTTGATCAAGCTGACGGCTGACTACCACCGCTACGGTGAAGGCAACCACAACATCAACGGCGAAGACGTTAAGATTTCACTTCACGACCTGAAGAAGAAGCTTTACGTATGTCTAATGTCTGTAAATGCACTGGAAGCGATTCGTTTCTACGTAAGTTTCGCATGTTCATTCGCATTCGCTGAGCGTGAGTTAATGGAAGGTAACGCGAAGATCATCAAGCTAATCGCTCGTGATGAAGCACTTCACCTTACTGGTACGCAGCACATGATCAACTTACTACGTAATGGCCAAGATGACTTCGAATTCATGCAGATCGCTGAAGAGTGTAAGCAAGAGTGTTTCGACCTATTCAAAGAAGCGGCTGAGCAAGAAAAAGAGTGGGCAGAATACCTATTCAAAGATGGTTCTATGATTGGTCTAAACAAAGATATTCTTTGCCAATACGTTGAGTACATCACTAACATCCGTATGCAGGCTGTTGGTCTAGGTACCGCTTACCCAGAAGCAACGTCGAACCCAATTCCATGGATCAACGCTTGGTTGTCTTCAGATAACGTTCAAGTTGCTCCACAAGAAGCTGAAATCAGTTCTTACCTAGTTGGCCAAATCGACAACGAAGTAAAAGCTGACGACTTTGAAGGGTTTGAGCTGTAATGCCAACAATCAAAATCAACAAGCTGACTTCTATTGAATCTAACCCTTCAAATACTCTATTGGAAACAATGGAACAAGCAGGGTTAGAGCCAGAATACAACTGCCGAGATGGCCACTGTGGCGCTTGCCGCTGTACGTTGGATTCTGGTGAAGTCGAGTACGTTGGTTTTGCTATGGCTTACACACAAGCCAATGAAATTTTGCCATGCATCTGCAAAGCAAAAACTGAGTTATCGCTGAGTAACGTTATTCATAGAAGCAAGCAAAAACGCGCATAAGCCAACTGGCTTTAGGTCGCTTTGCTCGAATAACTTCAATAAGAACTAAAAAGGGTCCGCTTCCTCTAGGAATGCGGACCCTTTTCTATTTATGTCTTTAGGTATCTGAGACGACTCGCCTCTCACTCAACCAAAGCCTTTTTGCTAACTTGCTGCCACAAAGCCAAACCAGACGTTTACTACTGAATAAGGTTCAAAGTCACTGAGCCAATGTAACAAGCGCTTCGGCACTCTCCGCAGCCGCTACACTTATCTTGGTCCACCGTAGGCAACTCCCCTGCTTCGATTTGAATCGCACTTGCTGAACAAGCGGTTTTGCACGCCTTACAATCCATTTGCATGTAGTTGTTACAGCTATCCGCAAAGCTAGGCTTGAGGTCGATATAAGGCGTGACCGTTGGATGGAGTGCGCCAGTCGGACACACTTCACTGCACTTGTTACACAGAGAACAACTGTTGTAATCCAAATTCAGCAGCGCACTGCCCTCTAGCATCTCTATAACGCTATTCGGACACGCTTGCTCACACAATCCACAACCGTCGCAAAGACGCTCAAACAGCACCTCATCGACCGCTCTTGGCGGCCTTGCATACGAGCGCTGTGACTTCTCTTCATAATTCGCGGCAGCTTTAACCGGTTTAGAAAGTCGAGTTAAGAAACCGCGTCTATTTGAATTTATTTGTTCAGACATTAATCGATATATAACTTTTTAGGAACAACGTATATTTTATATTCAGATGTTAGGTATTTAAGCCAATCTATTACATCAGTTGATAGCTTCTTATAAAAAGATAGTTCTGATGCTGTATTTAATTTTTCCAAATAAACAGGAGACCAAGTTAATAAATGGAACCCCAACAATTCACGCGCTGAATCAATATTATTATTCTCTAACAAATACGCATGGGCGAATAACATTAAACCAAATTGATCTTCCGGTTCTCTTAAGCCCGTGTCTAATTCAATCTGATTCAATTCTAAAAACTGTCGATACTCTACAGTAGAAGCACCGAACACAACGCGGTCTTTATCTAGGTAAACAGACCCCCAAGGCGGAGCTGGCATGTCGCCAACACCTTCAAACAGGCGGCTAAACTCCGCTGAGAGTGCATCTTCGTCTTCACTTCTCAATGCGAGCAAGCATTCTTCGGAGAGCACTTCACTCTCCACCAAAGCTTCGACAATGGTGATCAACTGTTCTTTACTTGTCGCTTGATAAAATAGCGAACCCAATAATTTATGCGTATCGATAATCATTATTATTTATACCGTTATAGGTTTAAAGATAATTATATTAATAAATACATTTCATTCTTTGATCCATTTTATACATTCGATTCATAACATTTAAATTTCGCTCTTATTTGATGCCAATCAATCAATATTTCGAAATAAAAACATAAAGAGCAAACTACCTATAAAGTGCTAGTCATCAATAACAATAGGCATCTTAGAATGACGAATAAGAAAGAATCTGGGGTAATGAATCTTACTCGAAGAGGCTTCATGAAGGCTTCTTCTGCAGTAGGCAGCGCAGCTGCACTCGCAGGCGGTATTGCGTTACCTTTCAAATCCAAACCAGTAGCGGCTGCGGTTGCTGAGAATGTGGATGAGAAAATCGTATGGAGTGCATGTACAGTAAACTGTGGCTCTCGCTGCCCATTACGTATGCATGTACAAAACGGTGAAATCAAATACGTAGAAACAGACAACACAGGTACTGACGAATACGGTCATCACCAAGTTCGTGCGTGTCTACGTGGTCGCTCTATGCGTCGCCGTGTTTACAACCCAGATCGCCTGAAATACCCAATGAAACGCGTGGGTAAACGTGGTGAAGGTAAGTTCAAGCGTATTAGCTGGGAAGAGGCTTACGATGAAGTCGCTGGCACCATGCAACGTCTTATCAAAGACTACGGTAACGACACCATCTACCTAAACTACGGTACAGGTACGCTGGGTGGTACGGTAACTAAGTCTTGGCCACCAGCTCAAACGCTGATTGCTCGTCTAATGAACTTAAGTGGTGGTTACCTAAACCATTACGGTGACTACTCAACAGCGCAAATCGCGAAAGGCTTGAGCTACACCTACGGTGGTTGGGCAAACAACAACTCTTTCTCTGACCTAGAGAACACCAAGCTTAACATCCAATTTGGTAACAACCCGGCAGAGACACGCATGTCTGGTGGCGGTCTGATCCACCACTATGTAGAAAGCAAAAACAAATCGAACGCAAGAACGATCATCATCGACCCTCGCTACACCGATACTGCCGGTGGCCGTGAAGATCAATGGATCCCAATCCGTCCTTCTACAGATGCTGCATTGGTTGCAGGCCTTGCACACGTGATGATCACTGAAGACCTTGTCGATCAACCGTTCCTAGACAAATACTGCGTAGGTTACGACGAGAAGACACTGCCGGCATCGGCGCCTAAAAACAGCGACTACAAATCTTATATCCTAGGTTTAGGTGAAGATGGCGTAGAGAAAACGCCAGAATGGGCTTCTAAGATCACTGGTATTCCCGTTGATACTATCGTCAAGCTTGGCCGTGAAATGGGCACAGCAAAACCGTGCGCGATCCACCAAGGCTGGGGCCTGCAACGTACTGCGAACGGTGAGCTAGCGTGTCGTGCAATCGCAATGCTGTCATTACTCACCGGTTCTGTGGGTGTGTCTGGCGGTTCAACAGGCGCTCGTGAAAGTGACATCAATATTCCGTTTGTTCGCTTCCCTACTGTGCCAAACCCAATTGAAACGTCTATTTCAATGTTCATGTGGACAGATGCAATTTACCGTCACCATGAAATGACCGACATCACTGACGGTGTTCGCGGTGCAGAGCGCCTTAAGAACCCAATCAAGATGATCTGGAACTACGCAGGTAACTGCATCATCAACCAACACTCAGACATCAACAAGACTCACGCGATTCTTCAAGATGAAAGTGCGTGTGAAATGATTGTCGTGGTTGATAACCATATGACTTCTTCAGCAAAATACGCCGATATCATCCTGCCAGACTTAACAACGTCTGAGCAAGACGACTGGTGTATGGATGGTAAAGCAGCGAATATGCCTTACTTCATCTACGCGCAGAAAGCGATCGAACCTCAATTCGAAGCGAAATCTATCTATGAAATGTGCTCTCAGTTGGCTAAGCGTATGGGCGTCGAAAAAGAGTTCACAGAAGGCCGAACTCAAGAGCAATGGATTGAGCATCTTTACGCTGAAACTCGTAAGAACGATCCAACATTGCCAACCTTCGAAGAGATGAAAGATCTAGGTATCTACAAACGTAGCTACGACCACCACTACATTGCTTACGAAGACTTCCGCAAAGATCCAGAAGCGAACCCACTGACCACACCAAGTGGCAAGATCGAGATCTACTCAGAGCAACTGGCTGATATCGCGAAGACTTGGAAGCTGAAAGAAGACGAAGTGATTCACCCACTTCCGATTTACGCGGACTCTTTCGAAGGTCATAACGACCCACTAGCAGAGAAATACCCACTTCAGCTAACCGGTTTCCACTACAAGGCTCGTACTCACTCGACTTACGGCAACGTTGCTGAAATCAAAGCAGCAGCACCGCAAGAGTTGTGGGTCAACCCGATTGATGCTCAAGAGCGCGGTATTAAAAATGGCGACATGGTGAGTATTTTCAACGACCGTGGCGAAGTACACATTCCAGCGAAAGTGACACCTAGGATTCTTCCTCGAGTTGTCGCACTAGGCGAAGGTGCATGGTACGCACCAGATGGTCAGAAGATCGACCATGCAGGCTCTATTAACGTGCTGACGACTCAGCGCCCGAGCCCACTTGCTAAGGGTAACCCTCAGCATACAAACCTAGTTCAAATCAAAACGCTAAACAAAGCATAAGGTAGGTTGGAATGAAACAATACGGCTTTTACATTGATTCAAGTAAATGCACGGGTTGTAAAACCTGTCAGCTTGCTTGTAAAGATTATAACGATCTAGACATCAAAACGAACTACCGTCGCGTATACGAATACGCAGGTGGTGGCTTCACTCAAGATGGTGATACCTGGGTTCAGAAAGATGTCTTTTCTTACTACCTTTCTATCGCTTGTAACCACTGTACTAACCCAGCGTGTGTGAAAGTGTGTCCTTCGGGCGCGATGCACAAACGTGATGAAGACGGTTTGGTTGTGGTTGATGAGAGCGTATGTATTGGTTGTCAGCACTGTAGCAATGCCTGTCCTTACGGCGCACCACAATACAATGCTAAGAAAGGTCACATGACTAAATGCGATGGTTGTTACCAACGTGTTTCTGAAGGCAAACAGCCTATCTGTGTTGAGTCTTGCCCACTTCGTGCATTGGAGTTTGGCGAAATCAATACACTTCGCGAGAAGTACGGCTCTGGTGCGGATGTGGCTCCACTGCCATCTTCAACAGAAACGCTACCAAACATCGTGATTAAGCTGAACAAAAACGCGAAGCCGACTGGCGATACCAGTGGTCACCTAGCAAACCCAAAGGAGGTGTAAGATGATTTTTCATGAGTGGTCTTTAATCTTCTTTACGGTGCTAGCGCAAACTGCGGTTGGTGGTTACTTACTGATTGGCGCACGTGCACTGGTACTTGGTCATGACGAAGAGAAGCTGAATAGCTACAAGGTTCCAATGTTCATTCTATGGGCATTAATGGGGCTTGGCTTCATGTTCTCGACAACGCACCTTGGTTCTCCACTGCGCGCGTTCAATGCTTTTAACCAACTAGGTTCTGCTTGGTTGTCTAACGAAGTGTTCTTCGGTGCAGCATTCTTCGCTGTCGGCGGCCTGCAATGGCTACTGTCTGTGGTTAAGAAAGGTGGCGTAGCTATCCAGAAAGCACTGATGGTTGGCGCGATGGTGTTGGGTGTTATCTTCATGTACGCAATGATCAACGTATACATGATCAATACAGTACCAACGTGGGACAACATCTACACACCGTTAAGCTTCATCATGACGATGGTAGTGGGTGGTTTGCTGCTGTCTCAGTTCGTGATTGTATTCGCCAACGACAGTCGCTTTACCGTTGACCGCAACATCACGATGCTGGCTGTTATTGCCGTTGCTATTAGCTTGATTGTGACAGTAGGAAAACTGAACCTAATCGGTGACATCCAAACTTCAGTAGCTAAGGCGTCTGAGTTGGTTGACGGTTTAGGGAGCTATGTGATTCTTCAAGTGGCACTGCTGATGGCAAGCTTGCTAGTTTGGATTCTACCTATGCTGAACAAAGCAAAAGTGAACCCAGTAAACCTAGGCTTAGCATTGGTACTGTTCTTGGCTTCAGAGCTAATCGGCCGTGGTTTGTTCTATAGTCTACATATGACAAGCGGTTTGTAATCAAGTTCTTACAGACATGAGTTACGTGTAAACATAGCTGCTTGTTTGGTTATCTAGAAGGCTAGATAAACTAAAGGCCCAACACCTATTTAGATGTTGGGCCTTTTTATTTCGTTTTTTCTCGCGTTTTTAGTACAGACTTGGTTAGCTCGCCTAAATACTTACTTAATAATAGCCGCTGGAATAAACATGTCTTTCAATCGCTTAACCGAAGAGTAAGTACCAAACATCGGTTTGTTGTCTAAATGCCTTCTCAGCATATCGGCAGCAACGGTCTTGATCACGTTACGTTGGTCTTCGCGTGAGTATTGACGATAAAATTCAAGCACCTGACCCCACTCGCCAGCTTCAGTCGACAATGCAACGCTGAATGTGTTGCCTTCCAGCTTACCAGTCACCAAAGCCAATTCAGTTCCGCATTTCTCTCTTGTTGCGCCAGCCAGAGCAAAGGTTGCAGCTAATGGATCGCTCTTCTCAAGTTCACTCTCTTTTGGCTCAGCCATCACCCACGAATGCCCGAAGCAATCTTCAACCTGCTCATTCAATTGCAGCCACGCTGACAATGCGCCTTTGGTCGACACTTCAGACACAGATAATGTCTTCTTTTTCTCAGCCATGATGTGTCCAATATGATCAATCATAGGCTCATCAACACTGACGACATTACTTTCTAGTAGCTTGTAAACCATTTGCAGCAACTTAACGCGAGTTTCTAAGTCTGCCTTAGGACCAAACAGTTTGACCTCAATGAACGGCAGATAAGAGCGATAACCCAACTCATAACCTTCTGGCAGCTTTAATTGGTCCAAAACATCAGAGATACCGGATTCAGACAAACCAAACGTAAACAGTCGACTGCATTCAGAGGCAACCACTTGAGGGTAAGTACGCGACAAATCAGGAAGAATCTCAAACGTCACCATGCGTTTGAATTCACTCGGGACACCCGGAGTGAAATAGAAAGTCGCATCGTTGATTTTCAGTTTGAAGCCGCAAGCCGTCCCCACAGGGTTATCGACAATCTCTGAACTCGCTGGCAGCAATGCTTGTTTAAGGTTGCTATCCGGCATCGGCATACCGCGTCCAGAAAACATCTCTTCCATACGAGTCAGCCATTCAGGGAACATGACGAGTTTCTGCTCTGAAGCCGTTGCAGCAGCTGCAGCACTCATATCATCAGTTGTCGGTCCTAAACCACCATTAACGATAACCACATCATAGTTAAAACTCAGCATCAGCAGTTCTTCAACTAGAGCATTCATTTGGTCACCCACAGTCGAACGTTTCGCTAGGGCAAAACCGTGCTGATAAAACTCAGCAGACATCCAAGCTGCGTTTGTGTCTACAATGTCCCCATGAAGAACTTCTTCACCAGTGCTTAACATTGCGATTTTCGTCATATTTCTATCCTTTGTAGTCATAAAAAGACACTGCATTATTTACAAACTGGTCTATGGTTGAGTTTGAGACATTTCATCTTTTCACAAATATTAATAATGTTAAATCTAAGGTTTTCTTAGGAAAAGCAATAAATTATTAGTTCCCTAAATCAGGCATTTAATAGATAATTGTGACTCTGATCAATTCTTAACTTCTCATGGAGACCCTTGTGGCCAAATCACCGTTACTAACGAAGGTTACTGCTGCATTTTCAATGCTAATGTCAGTTAACTCGGTTGCAAGCCAATACGACTTCGACCAGCCAATCAACCTTTCTTACTCGGATGAATGTGCTCAAGATTACTGTGTTAATGAAAGCTTGTACACCTACAAGCCTAGCAAGAACTATGCACTAAGCGAATCAAGTGATCAGTACGATCTAACGATCGATAAGCAACCAATCTACCTTACTGTCAGCGATGGCAAAGATTGGGATTACTTAATGGGTCAAACCTACACAATTCTTGGCCTAAGTGTCGCAACCGTTGGTCTAATGACTCTTTTACCTGAAAGTATCACTAAGTGGGATGATGACCAACGTGATATCAGCGCACTAGGTAAAAAATGGAAAGATAACGTTTCTGAAGGCCCAGTATGGGACCGTGACGAACACTTCCTAAACTACGTGATGCACCCTTATTTCGGTGGTGTTTACTATACGGCAGCTCGACATGCTGGTTACGACGAGTTTGAGTCTTTCATGTACTCTTGGACAATGTCGACCTTCTTCTGGGAATACGGCGTAGAAGCGTTTGCTGAAGTACCTTCATGGCAAGATCTCTTCATCACACCTTTCTTCGGTGCCGTTGTCGGTGAAATGATGCTAGAAGCAGAACAAGACATCGTTGCTTCAGGTGGTGAAGTGATGGGTTCTCAAACCATGGGTGATGTTTCGTTATTCTTCCTTAACCCTGTTGGCCATATCCACTACTGGGTAAGTGATGCATGGGGTGGTGACGCAGAAGTTAATCTGAATACTAACCCTTGGTGGGATAACCAAGACGCAGCTCGATTCGCCTACGATGCTGGCGCACGATACGATTCTCAATTTGTTGGTATGAACTTTAAAGTAACGTTCTAAATCGTCTTTCAGCCTATGAATTTCAAGTTACTGCATTCCTAATAAAAGCGACAACTCTTCTAAAAAGCGGCTCTCTAGCCGCTTTTTTTGTGCCCTACTCTTCATTCTCTTTTTTTACATCACAGCTTAGTTTCAAAAATTGACATAGGTCAAACATTGTTCGATGTAAACTTCTACACTGAAATTAAAGAACTTTATCGCGTGATATCAAACATTTAATTAGCAACGAATCATTGAAACTTTGGGGGCTGATATGAACAGTACATTTATCGTAAACTTTATCGGAAAAGCATCACCAGCAACAATCAAACAACTTGCTGCGGTTACTCACGAAAACGACGGCAAATGGCTCATCAGTAAAGTGAATTTTATTGAAGACCAAGTCGCAGGCGTACTTAAAGTTCAACTTCCAGCCATCAACGAATCGATTGTCAAAGAAGCTTTCAGCGCCAATCCAGATCTCATCGTACAGTTTGTCGATTCAGATCATACGCACAATGCTCAAGACACAATCCATCACCTAAGACTCGACTCTAACGACAGAGCGGGTATCGTCAACGAAGTGACACATGTATTGGACAGACAAGGGATCAGCATTCTTGATATGGATTGCCACCGAGTTTTCATCGCTGGCGGCGGTGGTGTTAGCTCAAGCTTATTTACTTCCAAGATTGCCGTTAAGCTACCAATCGAAGTTTTGATTGATGACGTAGTGAATGAACTAGAAACACTCAGCGAAGATACTAGAGTGATGATTGAGAGCTAACGGATAGCACTTCACTTCTATCCTTACTCTTTTCTCTGGTAACAGTTATCTAAAAACAAAAAGAGCAGCTCACCGGCTGCTCTTTTTATTGTTCTGAAGCTTATGACTCAGTTACTTAACTGACCACTGTGACAGAGAACGCTTGAAGTCTTCATAGCCGAATTCATTCAATTTCTGAACTTCGCCACTGCTGCGCTCACAGTAGATTGAAGGCATTTTAAGGCCGTTGAACCAGTTCAGTTTCACCATGGTGTAACCCGCACTGTCCAACAGATGCAGCTTTTGACCAATTTTCAGCGGCTCATCAAAACTCGCTTCGCAGAACTGGTCGCCAGCCAAGCATGAACATGAGCCAATCACATAGTCGTGGTTACCGTTTTCAGACGCTTCCAATACCGATGCTGGCTCATTGTAGATAAGCGTATCAAGGCGGTGTGCCTCAGTCGCTGAATCCACAATCGCTGTTTTCTTCACGTTCTCAACAATATCAACCACTGTCACAACTAGGTCGGTTGTTTTAGTGATGATGGCTTCACCCGGCTCAAGGTACATCTGCACGCCGTGTTTCTCAGAGAAGGCTTTCAGCGCAAGACCAAGCTTTTCAATGTCATAGCCCGGCCATGTGAAGAACACACCACCGCCCATGCTCACCCAGTCCAATTTATCTAAATGCTCACCAAACTGTTCTGAGATTGAATCAAGCAAGCCGATAAACGCGTCGACATCTTTGTTCTCGCAGTTCATGTGGAACATCACGCCATTAATTTCATCGAAGATCTCAGGCTTGATGTGATCAGCTTGCACACCCAAACGCGAGAATTGACGCGCAGGGTTTGCCAAGTCTTGCCCTGCGTAGCTCACTCCTGGATTTAAACGTAAACCCAGCGAAGCCTTACCTTCAACAATATGACGGTACGCTGCGAACTGGCTTTGCGAGTTGAAGATCATCTTGTCGCAGATATCGGCAACTTCTCTCACGTCATCTTCGCTGTAACCGACACTGTAAGCGTGCGTTTCACCACCAAAGGTTTCGTGACCAAGCTTCACTTCGTATGGACCAGAGCTTGTCGTGCCATCGAGGTAAGGTTTGATGATGTCAAACACACCCCATGTCGAGAAACACTTGAGTGCCAATACCAGCTTCACACCTGAAATCTCTTTCAGCTGTTTAGCTATCTCTAAATTCGCAATCAACTTCTCTTCGTTGATCATGAAATAAGGCGTTTTTAGTTCGTTGTTTTGCATGTTAATACCTTGCGGCCCTCGAGTTCACGAAGGCACATGATAATCGAACAAAGCCGACGCAACAGCATCGGCTTGTAATTATACGTTCTCGTCAATCATATGACTTTGAATGGAATTCGCAGAGCTTTGCCCTTGTCGCTAGGACAACGCGACAAGGGCAAAGAGCAAGAATTACTTCAAAGTATGGATTAGAGGTAGACCGGCTGTAGGCTCTAGCTCTTGAACGTGCCAATCTAGACCGATTTCAGGCATAGTTGCTAGGAATGGGTCTGGGTTGAGCTGTTCCATGTTGAACACGCCTTTATCAGCCCATTCACCACGGAAGAACTGAAGTGCAGCGGTAATCGCTGGAACACCCGTAGTGTAAGAGATCGCTTGGTGCTCTACGTCTTCGTAAGCCACTTCGTGGTCTGCGTTATTGTAGATGAATACGCTGCGCTCTTTACCGTCTTTCTTACCTTGAACCCAAGTACCGATACACGTTAAACCTGTGTAACCCGGAGCCAAAGATGTTGGATCCGGTAGTAATGCTTTAAGAACATGCAGAGGCTGAACCACAGTGCCATCGTGCAGTGTTAGCGGATCAGGGCTAAGAAGGCCGATATCACGCATGCAGTTGAAGTAGTTCAGGTATGCGTCACCAAAGCCCATCCAGAATTCGATACGCTTAGCTGGGATGAATTCCTTCATTGAACGAACTTCATCGTGCGCCATTGAATACACTTTATGAGAGCCACAGTTAGGAAATTCAAACTCAAGCATACGAGAGTGACAAGGGACTTGTTTCCACTCTTCATTTTCCCAGTAGAAAGAATCACCTTGGATCTCAAGCATGTTGGTTTCTGGGTCAAAGTTTGTCGCAAACTTCTTGCCGTGATCGCCAGCATTCACGTCCATCACGTCAATTGAGTCAATCTCATCGAACAAGTGCTTAACCGCATACGCTGCAAAGATTGATACCACACCTGGATCAAAACCAGCACCAAGAATACCTGTGATGCCCGCTTCAGCGAACTTCTCACGGTAGCCCCACTGCCAATCGTAAGCTTGTGGTACTTGTTGACCTTCAGAACATAGGTCAACCGCTACCGATGTATCTAGGTAAGAGACTTTAGATTGGTAACACGCTTCCATGATCGCCATGTTTACCCAAGGAGGACCAGCGTTGATCACTAGATCCGGCTTAACTTCTTTAATCAAAGCAACAAGCGCATCAACATCGTCAGCGTCTACTGAACGTGCTTCTAGTTTCTTAGTTGAATCTTTAAGGTTGTTTTTGCCCTTGATAGATTCGATGATTTTTTCACACTTCGCGATTGTGCGAGAAGCGATCGTGATATCACCCAGTACTTCGTTATTTTGTGCTGCTTTATGTGCAACAACCCAACCGACGCCGCCTGCACCAATTTGTAGAATAGCCATAGTTTTAATTACCCTTGTTGTTCTGCTAGCTCAATAGCTAAAGTTTGAATTTTGTTAATTAGAGATTTGAAATCTGATGTCGTTAAGCACGGATTCAAGATAGTGAATTTCAGCGCGCTTTTACCATCAACGACCGTTTCGCCAAGCACGGCAACGCCACGAGTCAGCGCCTCCAGTCTTAACGTCTGATTCAGTTTGTCTAAATCAAGAACACCGTTTGCTGATTGCCCATTGCTAGGCACCGAACGGAACAGCACAGTCGAAAGAGACGACTCAGCAAGCAACTCAAAATCGTCATGCTTCTGAATCAGATCAGCAACTTCAAGCGTCTGCTCTAGAAGATGGTCGTACATATCACCCAGTTGCTTTGGTCCAACGCTTTGCATCGTCATGAAGACTTTCAGTGCATCGAAACGCTTGGTGGTCGCAATAGACTTATCGACTAGATTCGGCAGTTCATCGTGCTCGCGATTCAAATAGTCTGCGTGATGCAGTAGGTACTTAAAGTTCGCTTTGTCTTTGAGAAGCACTGCGCCACAGCTGATGGTTTGGAAGAACAACTTGTGGAAATCAACGCTCACAGAGTCCGCCTTCTCGATGCCTTTTAGACGAGCTTTATGGCTACTTAAAATAAGTGCGCCACCGTAAGCACTGTCGACATGGAACCAAAGATCTTGTTGGTTGGCAATATCAGCTATCGCTTCCAGGTCATCAATAGCACCGTGATCGGTTGTACCCGCAGTACCGACAACAGCAAAAGGAATCAACCCTTGAGCTTTAAGTGCTTTCACTTCTGCATCTAGCAAGTCCGGCTTGATCGTGCCGTTTGCATTGGTATCAACACAGCACACTGCCGCTTCGCCTAATCCCATTAAAGAGGCAGATTTTTGAACCGTGAAGTGAGATTTTTTTGAACATAAGATACGCAGTTTGCTCGCGTACTCTGGCAAACCTAACTTTTGGATTGAGTGGCCATCGTGCTTATCGGCAACCCAGTCTCTTGCTAGTAACAAGCCCATTAGGTTACTTTGCGTGCCGCCGCTGGTGAAAACACCGTCAGCTTGTGCACCAAGTTGATATTTGTCACACATCCAATCCACCACACGCTGCTCAACATAAGTCGCTGCAGATGCTTGGTCCCATGAATCCATTGATTGATTCAACGCCGCGATAATGGATTCCGCAGCAACAGAAGCCATAAGAGGAGGAGTGTGAAGGTGTGCAATGCAGTCTGGGTGTTGCACAAAGATAGAGTTCGCTGCAACTAAGTCAGCCGTGCTATCCACAACATCAACCAACGCGTGTTGGTTGTTATCGAGATCGACAGCATTGATGGCAGCTTCTAGCACTTTAGGGTCTAAACCTGAATAAGGGGTTTCAACTTGTTCAAAAACGGTTTTCATAGCCTGAGTGGTTTGGTTCATCACGTTAGCGAATTCGTCGCTACCGCCTAAACCTGTCTGGATGAAATGCTTGTTCCATTCTTGATTTGATTCTTCGCTTTGTGTTTGGTCTTGTTTTAAACCACCACCCGCTGCGATGATGGCTTCTTCCATCACTCGCAATGCAAAGTCGATTTGTTCGAAAGAGATAATCATTGGTGGAAGGAAACGAATAACCGAACCATCACGACCACCCTTTTCGACCATCAAGCCACGCTCTAACGCCGCTCGTTGAATCGCTAGAGTTAATTCGCCGTCTGATTGTGGTTCGCCAAACTTGTTAAGTTCACCATTTGTTTTTTTGATCTCAGCGCCAAGCATCAGGCCTTTACCGCGAACTTCAGCAATGCAGTTCACGCGTGCTTGAATTTTCTCAAGCCCGTGACGTAAGTATTGGCCTGCAATGTTTGCGTGCTCAACCAAGCCATCACGTTCAATGATTTCTAATGCTTTAGCGCCAGAGACCATAGCTAACTGGTTTCCACGGAATGTGCCGGTGTGCTCACCCGCTTTCCAAGTATCAATGCTCTTATCGAATACAAGCAGCGACATAGGCAGTCCGCCACCAATCGCCTTCGACAAGCATAAAATATCAGGGTTAACGCCTGATTCTTCAAACGCAAAGCGATGGCCGGTTTTACCCACACCACACTGAATTTCATCAAAAATCAGTAGGATGCCATGCTCATCACAGATGCGACGTAAACCTTGTAACCAAGATGCCGGAGCTGGAATCACGCCGCCCTCACCTTGTACAGGCTCAACGATCATGGCAGCCGGTTTCATGATGCCGGATTCGTCGTCATTCAACATACGTTCGATATAACGAATACTCGCGTTAGCACCCGCTTCACCACCAATGCCAAACGGGCAGCGAAGGTTGTATGGGAAAGGCATGAAATGTACGTCAGACATCAAGCCGCTACGACGCTCTTTGGTGCCAAGGTTACCCATCATGCCCATGGTGCCGTTAGTCATGCCATGGTAAGCACCACGGAAAGCAAACATGGTGTTACGACCTGTTGTTTGCTTGGCTAGCTTAATAGCCGCTTCCACAGCATCAGCGCCAGACGGGCCACAGAATTGAAGAACCGAGTTAGTTGAAAAGTCTTGAGGGAGAAAAGCTTTAACTCGCTTGATAAACGTCTCTTTTGCTTGAGTCGTAATATCAAGTGTTTGGTATGGCAAACCAGAATCGAGTTGATCTTTAAGTGCTTGGTTGATTTCAGGGTGGTTGTAACCCAAAGAAAGTGTACCAGCACCGGCTAAGCAATCGAGAAAGAGTTGGCCACGAGTATCTTCAACTAAAACACCGCATGCTCGTTTAATAGCAATAGGCAGGCGTCTTGGGTAAGAGCGTACATCCGACTCATGCTGTTCTTGCTCAAGCAAAATAGCGTCAGGTGTTAGGTCGTAAGTTCCCTCAACGATAGGAACCATAGTTGAAAATGAATTTGCGATATTATTAATATCGACTTCAAAGGCGGTAGTCATAAAAATCCCCTTGAATGTGTTCATACTCACCTCCATCAGACGCAATTGCACACCGTCCCTCTATTGATTTAGAGAGAATTCATAGTGAAACACGCGTATTGTCTAGAAATGAGATATAGCTGTACGCTCGCATAAGTCAAATGACGAATACGAAATTAAGCCGTCTTAGGACAGCAAAAAATAGTTAGCGCGAGCTCAAGGTTCAGTAATGCTACTGTTTTGAAGAATTGGACATTTGTGCAGTATCGGACAGCTATGAAGAACTGGCCCTTTTGGAAATGCAGAGCTGATTAGCAATGTTGTTATTAGTGTGTTCAATGTTGGGTTTCCCATTAGCATGGCGAATTGCGCCATAAGTATCCCGTCTATCAGCTAAAGGATTAGCCGATACCTACCCTACGTAATGTCCCAATCAGCAAGAATGGTCACTACGCGTATCCCCCAGAAGCAATCACGGCTCTTTTTGAGCATCGCCATTCCGAGATTGCGCGGGAAAGTAACATAAAGTGAAATGAACGATCAATAGTTTTCAATAATAGCTTAGTAAATAGCAGCCGTGATTCAAAAATTGCCGAAAATATCGTCAACTTATTTTTTAGGTAAGGAGATCCTCGGTTCATTCGTTCCTCATGCCCGAGGATGACGACGTGGGTATATAGGCGGTGTTAGTGATGGCTTTGAGGCTGTGGCGCATTCCGTCATTCCCTAGCGTGAAGAATGAGTTCATAGGGAGTCCCTTACAACATGTCGATGTATTGCTTTATTCAGAAACTATCGGATGCAATAGATTAAACACTAGTTAGTCAGCAGACGATAAGTAGATCCCCGGTTCGCTCGTTCCTCACGCCCGAGGATGACGACGCGGGTATACAAACGTTGCTAGTGAGGCTTTGAGATCTCAGAACCCTTTCGTCATTCCCTAGTACGAGGAACGAGTTCATAGGGAGTCTCGCAGTTAACGAGCCTTAAAAGCTAACAAAGTAATAAGATGAGTCAAGCCTCAGAGGTCATTTGAGTACAAACGTCATTCCCTAGCACGAGGAACGAGTTCATAGGGAATCTCGCTTTTAAAAGCGAAGTAATATAAACGAAATTGATAGCGACATTTTGAGATAGAAAAGGAAGTTTGAGTGTGTGTTCAAACAGAAAGAGGAATAACGCATAAAAATCAGAACGGCAGAAACCAAAAAGCCCGAACATTTCTGTTCGGGCTTTTTAATTTGGAGCGATACATCGGGTTCGAACCGATGACCTCAACCTTGGCAAGGTTGCGCTCTACCAACTGAGCTAGTATCGCATTTGCTACATCCGTTAAGACGTAGACTTTAATAGATGGTGCCCCGGGCCGGACTTGAACCGGCACAGCGCGAACGCCGAGGGATTTTAAATCCCTTGTGTCTACCAATTCCACCACCAGGGCACGCAATTCTTTATTGCGATGCCGATTACTGAAAAGTAAAACACCATCTTAATGCTGACGCCAATCAACATTACAAATTTTGGAGCGATACATCGGGTTCGAACCGATGACCTCAACCTTGGCAAGGTTGCGCTCTACCAACTGAGCTAGTATCGCATTTTCATTACTCTTACCTCTTCTCATTAACTAAGAAAAAGAGATAATGGAGGCGCCTCCCGGAGTCGAACCGAGGTCCACGGATTTGCAATCCGCTGCATAGCCACTCTGCCAAGGCGCCTTAGTAGCTCCAATTGAATCGCTTATTGCCATCCTCTTGGGTACGGGATGCATTCTACGGATTCAGAGGATTGAGTCAATATTATTTTTGTATTTTTAATTCGTTTGAATAGATTTCATACGAAACAGGCTAAATAGCTGACTTTGTGTGCAAAGGACTTTGTGGACAGGCCATTCAAAGGCGATCTATATCACATTAGATATCCACTATTGATAACTTAACCTTAGGTTAAAGATCAAAAAAGCGAGCCTCAGCTCGCTTCTTCATCAATGATGTTTTTCGTCTAACAAATCGTCTTTGGCAGCCATCAAGTATTGCGCCATTGACCAGTATGTAAGAACGGTTGCAACATAGAGCGCAATGTAACCTACCCACACCATCCAGTCGTCGTATCGCCAGATCAGTACCCAAAGAGCGAACATCTGAGAAACGGTTTTGACTTTACCAACCCAAGATACCGCAACGCTTGCACGTTTACCGATTTCAGCCATCCATTCACGAAGCGCCGAAATAATAATTTCACGAGCGATCATGGTAACCGCTGGAATCGTTATCCAAATCGAATGGTAATGCTCAGTCATCAAGATAAGAGCCGTAGCAACCAGCACTTTATCCGCCACAGGGTCAATAAAGGCACCGAAGCGAGACGTTTGCCCGAGTTTACGAGCCAGCATGCCATCTAGCCAGTCAGTAAAACCCGCTACCCAAAACACCATTGCAGCAGCAAAAGGAGCCCATTGGTAAGGTAGGTAAAAAACAACAACGAATACTGGGATCAAAAATAGTCTCAGTAAGGACAAAATGTTAGGTATATTCAAACGCATATTATTGGGCTCTTATTAATTGCGCTTTAATGGTGCGGGATTTTTACTATTGTTTCAATGCTTGATAAATGTTTTCTGCCAAAGAATGACTAATGCCCGGTACTTTGGCTATTTCTTCGACAGTTGCACGCTTAAGTTCTTGTAAGCCACCCATATATTTCAGCAAAGATTGACGGCGCTTAGGCCCTACCCCTTCAATTCCTTCAAGCGCACTGGTTCTACGCGTTTTACCACGTTTTGCTCTATGCCCTGCAATCGCATGATTATGGCTTTCATCACGAATATGTTGGATAAGGTGCAGTGCTGGCGCATCACTTGGTAAATTAAACTCTTCACCTTCAAGGGTCACCAAGGTTTCCAAGCCGGGTTTACGTGTTACCCCTTTCGCAATACCCATCATTCTTGGTCGAAACGGCCAATCATCCCAATATTTGGAAATGATCTCATGGGCACGATTCAACTGACCTTTACCGCCATCGATAAAAATGATGTCTGGGATCTTGTCGACATCGAGTTGTTTTGAATAGCGTCTCTCAAGCGCCTGAGCCATTGCAGCGTAGTCATCACCACCGGTAATACCTGTGATGTTGTAACGACGGTATTCCGGTTTAACTGGCCCTTCTTGATTGAAGACCACGCAAGATGCAATCGTACTTTCACCCATGGTGTGACTGATATCGAAACATTCCATGCGTTTGATAACGTCCATCGACAGCACTTCTTGAAGCTCCTTAAAGCGCTGATTGATCGTCATCTTGTGGTTAATCTTGGTGGTAATGGCTGTTAATGCATTGGTGTTAGACAGTTTAAGGTAGCGACCACGAGTTCCAGAAGGATTGGTATTGAAGTGGATCTTACGACCCGCAACTTCACACAAGGCTTCTTGAATCGGTGTGACATCTTCCATCAAATCAGCATTAAGGATGAGACGAGTTGGTATGGTTCTCGCTTCATTATGTGCAAGATAGTATTGGCTTAAAAAGCTCGAAAAGACTTCCTCTCGCACCGTATTGTTTGGAATTTTCGGGAAATGGCTTCTACTGCCTAAAACCTTTCCTTGGCGAATCATCAAGATGTGAATACAAGCCACGCCATTTTCTTGAGCAAAACCTAACACGTCCATATCTTCCATTGAGTCGTCAGATACGTACTGTTGCTCTTGCACGCGTCGAATCGCTTGGATCTGGTCACGGAAAGCAGCAGCTTGCTCAAAGCGAAGCTCTTGGCTTGCCTTGTCCATTTTGTCGATGAGTGTCTCAAGAACTAGCTTGTCTTTCCCTTGCAGGAATAAACGAACGTAGTCGATAAGCTCGCTGTACTCTTCATCAGAGATAATTGAGCTAACACAAGGCGCAGCACAACGACCAATCTGATACATCAAACACGGGCGCGTTCTGTTGGCATAAACCGTATCTTCACACTGACGAGCAGGAAAGATTTTCTGTATTAGGTGCAACGTCTCACGCACAGCGCCGGAATCAGGATAAGGACCAAAGTACTCTCCCTTTTTCTTCTTAGCACCACGATGCATCGACAACCGAGGATGTTTGTGACCACTAATAAAAATATAGGGATACGACTTATCATCACGAAGAAGTACGTTGTATTTCGGTAGGTACTGCTTGATGTAGTTGTGCTCAAGGATAAGAGCTTCTGTTTCTGTATGCGTTACAGTGACATCGATTTTGTCGATATTGCTAACTAAAGCGCGCGTTTTTTCACTGTCGACTTTTTTACGGAAATAACTGGAAAGGCGTTTTTTGAGGTTCTTTGCTTTACCGACGTAAATAACAACAGCCTCGGCGTTATACATACGATAAACGCCGGGCTGTTCTGTTACTGTCTTGAGAAATGACACTGAGTCAAACAAGTTGGTCACTATACGATCTCAGTGTTAAAGGGTCTCAGTGTCTAACATTCCATGTCTAATCGCTAAATGCGTCAGCTCTACATCGCCACTGATATCCAATTTGCTGAACAAACGGTAGCGGTAACTGTTGACTGTTTTAGGACTTAGATTGAGTTGTTCTGAAATATCCGTCACTTTCTGACCTTTGGTAATCATCATCATGATTTGAAGTTCACGCTCAGATAAGTCTGCGAATGGATTTTCAGACGCAGGCGAGAATTGGCTCAAAGCCATCTGCTGCGCAATTTCTGGTGAAATGTATCGTTGGCCACTATTAACCACTCGAATTGCATTTACCATTTCATCCGGACCTGCCCCTTTAGTAAGGTAACCAGCAGCTCCAGCTTGCATCACTTTAGTTGGAAACGGATTTTCCGTATGAACAGTTAAAACGATGATTTTAACATCAGGGTTGAAACGCAAGATTTTCTTGGTTGCTTCTAAGCCACCAATACCAGGCATATTCATATCCATCAAAATAACGTCAGTATTATTAGTACGACACCATTTTGCAGCATCTTCACCGCTTTCAGCTTCCCCTGCTACGTTCATTCCACGGACGTCTTCAATAATACGTCGTATCCCTGTGCGAACCAGCTCGTGATCATCTACAAGGAAAACATTTATCAAACTTGTATCTCCACACTATTAATTGGCTCTGCAACCACTGTGTCATTTCATCTGTTTGAAACAATTGAACAAAGGAACAGTAGATCGCAGCATTGAGTACATCTTAACTTAATTACTAAAAAAAAGCTCTGTTGAATATGTGCTGAAACACGAACTTTAGCAAGTACTTATTAACAAATAAGCTAACTAAAACAACAAGCTTTTTCTAAAAATCAACCAGTTAAAACAACACCCAATAAAATTACACAAGATAAAGATATTTTCAATACCATTGAATAGCCATTCGCGACAATTTCACTTATTTGCTTATGGAGTCCCGTTATTTGCCTCTGTTAACTAGAATTTAGTTAGTATTTTGGTTGCCTGTTGTGCGCAGAGAGCCGCTAGATGGTAGTATTCGATTCCCCATTTCAATAGGTTACTACATTGGATATTCAGCAAGGCTTTGTACTCACAAGACAAGCGAGAGACTTTTCAGGGCGTACCCAAATTGACTTGTGGTTAAGCTCCCCTCAAGGCCCAACTCTGCTGACGATTCAAAATGAAAAACCTGTATTTTTCGTCGCTCAATCTGATGTTGAAGAATGTCAGGCAATCGCAGCGAAAGAGTCGATTGATTGCCAATTCAAGTCCCTAGAACTAGCCACATTCGATCAAACCCCTCTCGCCGCATGTTATACATCACTAGCGAGAAGTAGCTTTGGTTTAGCACAAGCCTTTCACAGCGAAGAGATTCAGACCTTTGAAAGCGATATTCGACTCGCCGATCGATATCTGATGGAACGCTTTATCAAAGGCAGCATTGAGTTCACTGGGACTGCCGTGAAAAAAAGTCAGCATCTTAGAGTTTCCAATGCAAAATGCAGAGCGGGCGATTACTTACCCAGTTTATCTGTGGTTTCACTTGATATTGAATGCTCAGAAAAAGGCGTGCTTTATTCTATTGGCTTAGACAGCCCGATGGACAGCCGAGTCATCATGGTCGGCGAACCACAAAAGGCTGACACAAACGTCCAATGGGTTCCTAATGAGAAAGCTCTACTCGAGGCGATGATTAGATGGTTTTCTGAATTTGATCCCGACATCATCATCGGTTGGAATGTCATTGATTTCGATTTTAGGCTGCTGCACAAACGTTCAGAATGGAACGAAGTGAAGCTCAGCATCGGTAGAGACAATCAACCAAGCTTTTTCCGTAGTTCTGCACAAAACCAGCAAGGCTTTATCACGATCCCAGGCCGCGTTGTGCTGGATGGCATCGACATGCTCAAGACAGCGACCTACCACTTCCGCTCTTGGTCTCTTGAATCGGTATCTCAAGAGCTACTCGGCGAAGGCAAAGACATCCATAACGTTCACGACCGCATGGATGAGATAAACCGGATGTTTAAGTTCGATAAGCCTTCGCTCGCCAAGTACAACCTTCAAGACTGCGTGCTAGTAAATCGCATCTTCGAACACACTCACCTACTCGACTTCGCGATTGAGCGCTCTCGATTAACCGGTGTCGAGCTGGATCGCGTTGGCGGCTCTGTCGCTGCTTTTACTAACTTATACATGCCTCAGATACACCGAGCGGGTTACGTCGCGCCTAATTTAGAGCCCGAGAACTGGATTGCAAGCCCCGGTGGCTATGTGATGGATTCGATTCCCAACCTTTATGACTCGGTGTTGGTACTCGACTTTAAAAGCCTGTATCCATCGATCATTCGATCTTTCTTGATTGACCCGATGGGCCTGATTGAAGGACTAAAGTTAGAGCTAGGCTCTGAAGAAGACCAAGCGGTGGCTGGGTTTCGTGGCGGTCAGTTCCACCGCTCTAAGCACTTTCTACCAGAGATGATCGAAAACCTGTGGGCAGCACGTGACGTTGCAAAGAAGAACAACGAAAAAGCGTTCTCTCAAGCGATTAAGATCATCATGAACTCCTTCTATGGTGTACTTGGCTCTTCTGGTTGTCGCTTCTTCGATACCCGTTTGGCCTCATCGATCACTATGCGTGGGCATGAGATCATGAAGCAAACCAAGGTTCTAATCGAGGATAAAGGTTATCAAGTAATTTACGGAGATACCGATTCAACCTTCGTATCGCTAAACGGCAGTTACGATCAGCAAAAAGCAGATGAGATCGGGAACGCACTGGTCGCTTACATCAACGATTGGTGGACGAATCACTTAAAAGAAACCTACAACCTAACCTCAATACTCGAACTTGAATACGAGACTCACTATCGCAAGTTTCTAATGCCAACCATTAGAGGTTCAGAAACCGGTTCGAAGAAACGCTATGCAGGCTTGATCAATCAAGGCGACCAAGAGAAGATCATCTTTAAAGGGCTTGAAAGTGCGCGAACCGATTGGACACCTCTCGCGCAGCAATTCCAACAAACCCTGTATGAGATGGTGTTCCACGACCAAGATCCAACGGACTATGTCAGACAGTTTGTCGATGAAACCGCTGCTGGTAAACACGATGATTTACTGGTGTACCAAAAGCGTTTGCGCCGCAAACTACACGAGTATCAAAAAAACATTCCGCCACAGGTTCGCGCAGCTCGTATGGCCGATGAGATAAATGCCAAGCTAGGTCGCCCGCTGCAATACCAAAACAAAGGGCGTATTGAATATTTGATTACTCTGAGTGGCCCTGAGCCAAAGGAGTACTTGAAGAATGGTATCGATTATCAGCATTACATCGACAAGCAGATTAAACCGGTCGCAGAGGCTATCTTACCCTTCATCGGTTTAGATTTTGAACGAGTCAGCGGGCAGCAGCTAGGTCTGTTCTAGATTGAGCCCTCTTTTCGAGGCGACATTAGACTCGAGATATCTATTAAAACTCGAGCCAAACATCAAAACGAAAAAAGCAGAGAAGTGCTGTGTTACTCAGCCCGCTCTGCTTTTTAGTATTCATTGGGAGGTTACGAACCCCTACCCGATTCGAAACTCAGTTTTCTGATACTGCTTAACCAGCCACTCGCCAAAGCCATCAAGAATCCCTATCACCGAACGTTTAGGAATCGGTCTACCAGAAAGTAAAATACCTAACCTTTGGATTTCGACGTCTTTATCTGGGTGATACTTCAAGAACTGTTGACCACACTCTATTGGGTCATCGAACCAATATTTGTCACGATACATCACCAAAGAGTAACTCGCTCGCAGTAGCTTTTTAGCAATGATCACCTGTGCTGCAACTTGTTGTTCTGGCGTTGTTGCTCGGGCGATCTTATTGCGATAAACCGCCAACCAGTTTTCAGCGTCCATATTCCAGTGCTTGGCAATTTCCCAACTCGTTTCAAAGTCACCATAGCAATCTGATAAGTCTTCACCATGCACGCACACAGCTAAATGCTTGAGCATAAAGCCCCACGTGAATATGTTGTCGAAATCAACGATCTCGCTCACCAAGGTAGTTTTAATCGCCACTTGAGTGACCTGCGGGAAGCTCTTTTGAAAACGCCATTTGATGGTATTCAGCAGCGTGGTTCGTTGATCTGGGAAAGGACGATGGGTAACCACAACCACATCTAGATTCGAGCGACCGACGACGGCTTGTTTGCGTGCCACACTGCCATAAACATAGACACTGTGTAGATTGGATCCTAACCCACCTTTTAAAAAGGTAATCAGATCGTTAACCACAGGTTGGAATTCAGGTTGAAATGGCTGTGTTGGGTCAATAACAGGTAGCTGCATAGGTCGTTTCGGTAAATAAAATAATGATTTAACTGTCTCTCTATGATCGCTTAGGTGACTTTATGATTCAAGCTATTCCTATTTATAGCGTCTACGAGATATAATCACCGGATAGACCCAATAAGGACAAACACAAAATGCCTAGAGCAAGTGAGATTAAAAAAGGTTTTGCGATCAACGTTGATGGCAAAACAGTACTAGTAAAAGATATCGAAGTGACAACACCAGGTGGCCGTGGCGGTCAAAAGATTTACCGCTTCCGTGGTCACGATGTAGCAACTGGCGTTAAAACAGAAGTTCGCCACAAGGCTGACGAAATCGTTGAAACTATCGACGTAACTAAGCGTGCAGTGATGTTCTCTTACGTTGACGGCAACGAGTACATCTTCATGGATAACGAAGATTACTCACAGTTCATCTTCAACGGTGAAATGATCGAAGACGAACTACTGTTCATCAACGAAGAAACTCAAGGCATGTACGCGATTCTTATCGACGGTACTGCAGCGACTCTTGAACTACCAACTTCAGTTGAGCTAGTGATCGAAGAAACAGACCCATCAATCAAAGGTGCATCTGCTTCAGCTCGTACTAAGCCAGCTCGTCTGTCTACAGGCCTTACTGTTCAAGTTCCTGAGTACATTGCAACTGGCGACAAAGTTGTTGTGAACACAGCTGAACGTAAATACATGAACCGCGCAAGCTAAGATATTTATTATGACCGAAGCTAACGACCTAATGTCTTACGACGACGCAATTGACACTGCATACGACATCTTTCTAGAGATGGCTCCTGATAACCTTGAACCAGCAGACGTGATCCTATTCACGGCTCAGTTTGAAGATCGTGGCGCTGCAGAGCTCGTTGAAACTGGTGACGATTGGGTTGAACATGTTGGCTTTGAAGTCGACAAAGAGATCTACGCTGAAGTACGCATTGGTCTTGTAAATGAAGCTGATGATGTCTTAGATGACGTATTCGCTCGTCTGCTGATCAGCCGTGACCCTGAACACAAGTTCTGTCACATCTTGTGGAAACGCGACTAGGCTCTTCTTAAATCAGCTCAGAGTACTGAGCTGATTTTCTTACGACTTCATAGCCTCATCACTTTACCAAACTGCAACTCTACAAAATTATGACCAAAGCAAAGACAGATACACTATCCAAAGGCTATGCCTGTGTTGGATTAGTAAACCCCAAAACACCTGAAAATGTTGGCTCAGTAATGCGAGCGGCTGGTTGCTACGGAGCAAACTCTGTATTTTATACTGGCACCCGTTATGACCACGCTCGACAGTTTCATACCGACACCAAAGAAAAGCACCTTGAGCTACCATTAATTGGTGTTGAAGACCTGAAAGACATTATTCCAGTTGGCTGCGTACCAATCGCGGTTGATTTGATAGAAGGCGCTAAGCCTCTGCCTGATTATAAGCACCCACCTCGTGCTTTTTATATCTTCGGCCCTGAAGATGGGACTCTGAAAAAAGAGATCACGGACTTCTGTCGTGAAACCATCTACGTTCCGACTAATGGCTGCATGAACCTTGCTGCCGCGGTCAATGTTATTTTGTATGACCGCATGGCGAAGGGTGACAACTTCTCGAATCATTTGAAAGTGACTTAATACCAATCGTAGTCCATAGCTAGTCACCCTAGCTAGTGAAGCACTTCTACCTGGTTAATCGTTTCTACTTGGTAAGCACTTCCACATGATTTGAACTGCGCCATATTCAAGACGAAAAAAAACCTGCTAAGTTAGCAGGTTTTTTAGTATTCAAAACGTTGGATTAAGCTTTAAGCTTAAGAACTGTAGCAACTACTGGTGTAATTACTTACGTGATCTTGGCTTAGCCGGTTTAGCCGGGCGTCCGTTGTTCAGTTTAGGCTTTTTGGTAGCCTGAGGCTTGCCATTGGTCGCTGGAGCACTACGACCTGAATCAGGTGTTGTAGTTCCGCGAGTAGCAGGCTTCTTACGTTTAGTCTGGTTGCTGCGGCCTTTAGGAGCATTTGCACGCTCTTCGTGACGCTTAACAGCGCGACGAATTTTTTGGCTACGAGAACGCTCACGCTTACGAGAAGTATTTGCAGGATCAAGATCCAACAGTGTCTCTTTTTCTGGCTGAAGTTCAACAAGCTCACGCAAGTAGTTTACTTCTTGAAGATCTAGCTCTTTCCAACCGCCACGAGGCAGTTTCTTATCAAGGTAGATATCACCGTAACGTACACGTTTCAGACGGCTTACTGTTGTTTCTTGTGATTCCCAAAGACGACGAACCTCACGGTTACGACCTTCGTTAATCGCTACGTAGAAAGTATGGTTCATACCTTCACCGCCAGCGTAAACCACGTCTTCGAAACGAGCCATACCATCTTCAAGTTGAACGCCACGAGTCACGTTCTTAACTTTTTGCTCAGTCACTTCACCAAACACACGTACTAGGTACTCACGCTCAACCTGACGGCTTGGGTGCATTAGGCGGTTTGCAAGTTCACCATCAGTGGTGAAAAGCAAAAGACCCGATGTGTTTGCATCAAGACGGCCAACTGAAATCCAACGAGAACCACGGATCTTAGGTAGACGATCGAAAACAGTGCGGCGGCCTTCAGGATCATGACGAGTACAAAGCTCACCTTCAGGTTTGTAGTAAGCAAGTACACGACAAACCACTTCTTCAGAGGCTTTGCCTGTAATAGTGTGGCCATCGATACGGATCACTGAGTTCTCGTCTTCAAGACGCTCACCCAATTTCGCAACTTGACCGTTAACACTTACACGACCAGATTTAATTAAACCTTCTAGTTCACGACGAGAACCGTGACCAGCTCGCGCTAAAACCTTCTGTAATTTTTCGCTCATTTACTCTTTTCTACCTAATTGTCGTCTTCACAGACGTCGAATGAATTTTTCGCGACCAAATCGCGGTCGCGTATTATCGCAAATAACCTGCCAAAAAGCACTTGTTATTTACTCTGGCAGGTTTGCTGTTTCGTTACAGACTGTTAATCAGTAACGCTATTATTCAAACGGCGCTGGATCGCCGGCACCACGACGTAAAACAACGGCATCATCGTCACTGAAGTCAATAACCGTAGTCGGTTGCTCACCTAGATAGCCGCCATTCAAAATGACATCAACCGCATGCTCTAGGCTGTCGCGAATTTCTTCTGGATCCGATTCAGTTGTCTCGTTACCCGGAAGAATCAGAGACGTCGACATCAATGGCTCGCCCATTGCTTCCAACAGGTCAAGTGCAATCTTGTTGTCTGGTACACGAATACCAATCGTTTTACGTTTCGCGTTCATCAAACGCTTTGGCACTTCTTTGGTTGCTTTGAAGATAAACGTATAAGCACCGGGCGTGTGCGCCTTAAGTAAACGGAAAGCTACGTTATCAACTCGTGCATACAGTGACAATTCAGAAAGATCACGGCATAACAACGTGAAATTGTGCTTATCATCGATTCGACGAATTTTACAGATGCGTTCAAGTGCTTGTTTGTTTTCAAGCTGACAGCCCAGCGCATAACCGGAATCTGTTGGATAAACCACAACGCCGCCATTGCGAATAATCGCAACCGCTTGAGTAATTAAGCGCGCTTGTGGGTTATCTGGGTGTACATAAAAAAACTGGCTCATTGTTGATCCTCGTTATCGAATCTCTCGACTCTATCATCAGAAGGAGCTGGTTCACCTAAATACTGTCATCGGTATCAATTGGTGAAACCGTTTGAAACTCCCAATCTTTCCATACTTCTTCGACCCCAGAAGGTAGCCAGAGATTACGTCCAAGCTCCATCCATGGGGATGGGTAATGGAAGTCACTGCCTTGGGAGGCTAATAGTTTGTATTGTATAGCATAATCCGCAAGTGTGCGTCTTTCTTGTTGCGCTTGCTGAGGCTGAGCGACTTCCATGGCGTCACCTTTTGCTTCAACAAATGCAGCTAACAGACGCTTAACCCACTTCGCTGTTAAGCCATATCGGCCGGGGTGAGCTAATACGGCTTGACCACCAGCAGCATGAATAGCCGTTACAGCATCACTCATTGAACACCACGTTGGCGGCACATAACCTGGGTTATTGCGAGTCAGAAACTTTTTAAACACCTGCTGCATGGTTTTTGCGTAGCCGTTATCGACTAACCACTTAGCAAAGTGAGCACGAGTGATAGGCGCATCACCCGCAATCAATTTAACTTCTTCTAGCAAGCCTTCACGAGTCGCTTTCTCAAGACGTTGAGCAATCATCTCTGCACGCCCAACACGGTGTTGCTTCTGTTGTTCAATTAACGCTTTGAGCTCTGGTGACTCCGGATCAACATTTAACCCAACAATATGGATATCTTTGTTTTGCCAAACGGTCGAAATCTCTATGCCGTTGATCAACTGGATAGGAAGGTTGTTATCAGCAATATAGCTGCGTGCTTCAGCAAGCCCATCAGTCGTATCATGATCTGTAATCGCTAACGCTTCGATGTTAAAGCCTAGCGCTCGGTCAATCAGTTCAGGTGGAGTAAGTCGGCCATCTGAGGCTGTTGTATGACTATGTAGATCAATTCTCATATATTCTTTTTCATTGTTTTCAATTTTTATCGTTATATTTGTGTCAACGCACTTGACCTGCAAGCACAAAACTAGTTAACTAGTACACAAATACGAAGTGTCACATTTGATAGGTTCACCATGTTACAAGAATTTAACCAAAACCATAAAGATAAAGTTTTAGAACTTTCTTCAATAGAAGCAAGTTCAGAGCTTAATTGGTGGCGCACTTGGACAAGTTCTTGGTGGGCTAACGTGTACTTCTAGTTAAACAGTTTGTTTATAAAAAAGTTATCACTAAGCCCGCTTTAATAGCGGGCTTTTTAATTTGTCGAACATCTCACATTCAACTGACTAACAAATCATCGAATTGACCATATTCTAGATTGGGTGAAAGGTATCTTTATGCGACTATGTACGGCAGGAAATTTAAAGAATCATAAAGGAGGTCTTGTGAACAAGGCCATTGAAATCAAAAAGCTGGGAACCATTGAGGTCATCAATTCTTCAGTTCCTTACTCGCAAGATCCAACCAGCGTTTTTCATACTTTGTGTGAAAACAAAACAGACAGCCTGTTGTTGGAATCTGCTGAGATTGAATCTAAACAGAACCTGACAAGCCTACTCCTTATCGACTCTGCTGTTCGCATCGTATGTCGCGGACATGAAGTAACCTTCCAAGCATTGACTGAAAATGGTCAAGCGCTTATCGAACATCTCACTCAAAACGTTAAAGCAGAAATTGAATCTGACCTTACCGATAACGTTTTGACGCTGACCTTTGTCGAGCCAAGCAACGAATTAGATGAAGACTCACGTTTAAGAGAAGCTTCTTCATTCGATGCACTGCGTTTGGTTCAACACAGCTTTGAGCAAGACGCTGATAACAAGCACGCGTTATTCATGGCGGGCCTATTCGCTTACGACATCGTGGCGAACTTTGAACCGCTAGGTGATGCTGAAGCGACTAACAACTGCCCTGACTTTGTTTTCTACGTTGCGGAAACACTATTGCGTTTCGATCACCAAGAGAACGAAGGTCTGCTTCACGCCAGCTTGTTCACTCAAGATGAAAACATCAGAACACAATTAACTGAGCGTCTAGCTGACATTCAGACACAATGTCAGTCATTGAAAGCCATCACAGAAGTGACGCCGCTCGACAACGTGGAAGCTGTACCAAGTGTTTCAGATGAAGACTTCTGCCAAACGGTTCGTGACTTAAAAGAGTACGTAGTTAAAGGCGATGTATTCCAAGTGGTACCTTCACGCCGCTTCACGCTGCCTTGCCCTGCTCCACTTGCGGCTTATAAAGAGCTCAAGCAAAGTAATCCAAGCCCTTACATGTTCTATATGCAAGACGAGCTGTTTACTCTGTTTGGTGCTTCTCCAGAAAGTGCGCTGAAATACGAAACCGAAACCAACCAAATCGAGATTTACCCAATTGCTGGTACTCGCCGTCGTGGTAAGCGCCCAAATGGCCAAATCGATTTCGACCTAGACAGCCGTATAGAACTTGAACTGCGTACCGACAAGAAAGAAAACGCCGAGCACATGATGCTTGTTGACCTAGCACGTAACGATGTGGCTCGTATTGCCGAAGCAGGCACTCGCCACGTAGCAGACTTGCTGAAAGTGGATCGCTACAGCCATGTAATGCACTTGGTTTCTCGTGTTGTTGGTCAGCTACGTGAAGACTTAGATGCTCTGCACGCTTACCAAGCTTGTATGAACATGGGCACGCTAACGGGCGCACCAAAAATCCGCGCAATGCAGCTTATTCGTGACGTAGAAAAAACGCGTCGTGGCAGCTACGGTGGTGCAGTCGGTTATCTAACCGGTGAAGGGACTCTAGATACTTGTATCGTGATTCGTTCTGCTTACGTTGAAGATGGCGTTGCACAAGTACAAGCTGGCGCTGGTGTGGTGTTCGATTCAGACCCACAAGCAGAAGCCGATGAAACTCGCGGCAAAGCACAAGCGGTTATCTCAGCGATTCAAGCTGCACATACTAAAAGCATCTCTAACAAGAAGGAGTCGTAATCATGGCTGATATTGTATTTATCGATAACTTCGACTCGTTCACTTACAACCTTGTAGACCAATTTCGTTCATTAGGTCACAGCGTAAAAATTTACCGTAACAACATTCCTGCAAAAGTAGTTGAAGCAGCGATCAACGAACTAGACAACCCTGTTGCACTGCTTTCACCAGGCCCTGGCGCTCCAGCGGATGCGGGCTGCATGCCTGAGCTAATTCAGCTGCTAAAAGGCAAAGTGCCAATGATTGGTATTTGCTTAGGCCACCAAGCGATTGTTGAAGCCTACGGCGGCACCGTTGCAGGCGCTGGCGAAATCATTCATGGTAAGGTGTCGATGATGGAACACCAGAACCATGCGACTTACCAAGGCTTACCTTCGCCGCTGGCTATCGCTCGCTACCACTCTTTAGTGGCAACGCATGTATCCGATAGCCTAACGGTGACCGCTGAAGTCGATGATTTGGTAATGTCTGTGGTTCAAGAAAAAGACAAGGTTTGTGGATTCCAATTCCACCCTGAATCGATAATGACGACCTACGGTGCAACGCTTCTAGCGAACGCTATCGAATGGGCTCTTGAGAAACCTCTTCATCTAGAGAAAAGCTCTACTCTTGATAAAAAGACTAACTAGGAAACGATCATGGAACAGATTAATAAACTTTACGAACAACAGTCTCTTACTCAAGAAGAAAGCCAACAACTGTTTGATGTGATCATCAAGGGCGAACTAGACCCAATTTTGATGGCTTCTGCGCTTACTGCACTGAAAATCAAAGGCGAAACGCCGGATGAAATCGCGGGTGCGGCGAAAGCACTGCTTGCCAATGCAAACCCGTTCCCACGTCCTGATTACGATTTCGCTGACATCGTAGGTACAGGTGGCGACGGTCACAACACCATTAATATTTCTACAACTTCTGCATTTGTAGCAGCAGCGTGTGGCTTAAAAGTCGCGAAGCACGGTAACCGCAGTGTATCAAGCAAATCAGGTTCTTCTGACTTACTGGATTCATTCGGCATTAATTTAGCGATGACGGCAGAAGACACACGTACTGCAGTCGACGAGCTTGGCGTAGCATTCCTATTTGCTCCGCAATATCACGTCGGTGTTCGTCACGCGATGCCTGTTCGTCAAACAATGAAAACGCGCACTATCTTCAACATCCTTGGCCCACTGATTAACCCTGCTCGCCCTAACATCGAGTTAATGGGTGTTTACAGCAAAGAGCTCGTCCGCCCTATCGCGGAAACCATGCTGCAAATGGGTATGAAGCGTGCTGCCGTTGTGCATGGTAGTGGCCTTGATGAAGTGGCTATTCATGGCGAGACAGTCGTTGCTGAAATTAAAGATGGCAAAATTCACGAGTACACAGTGACACCGGCTGACTTTGGCCTGAACACTCACCCTCTTGAAGCAATCAAGGGCGGCGAGCCAGAAGAGAACAAAGCCATCACAACCGATATCCTGACAGGTAAAGGTACTGATGCTCAAGTTGGCGCTGTGGCAGTCAACGTTGCTCTGCTGATGCGTCTATTTGGTCACGAAGATCTAAAAGCCAACACACAGCAAGCGATTGACGCGATGAACTCTGGCAAAGCGTACGAGCTTGTACAAAAGCTTGCTGCACACGCCTAACGAACGACGAGACAAAGAACATGACACAGACTACCGATAAACTGTCGACCCACGTTTCAGTCAAAGAAGCTGAAATGGCGGAAGTATTAGCAAAAATCGTTCGTGACAAATACCAATGGGTTGAAGCGCGTAAGCAAACTCAACCATTGGACGAGTTTAAAGCAGCGTTAACCGCAACAGACCGCAGCTTTTATGATGCACTGAGCGGTGAACAAACGGTTTTCATCACTGAATGTAAGAAGGCATCTCCGTCAAAAGGTTTAATCCGTGACGAGTTTGATTTGGACTACATTGCATCGGTTTACAACAACCACGCCAACGCGATTTCTGTGCTGACAGACGAGAAGTACTTCCAAGGTGACTTTGAGTTTTTACCTAAGGTTCGCAGCATTGCTAAGCAACCTATCCTGTGTAAAGACTTCATGGTTGATACCTACCAAGTTTACCTAGCTCGTCACTACTCAGCTGACGCAATTTTGCTAATGCTTTCGGTATTGGATGACGAAGAGTACAAAGCACTTGCTGACGTCGCTCACTCGCTAAATATGGGCGTACTTACCGAAGTCAGCAACGAAGAAGAGCTTCATCGCGCTGTCGCTTTAAAAGCAAAAGTGATCGGTGTTAATAACCGTAACCTGCGTGACCTTTCGACTGATTTGAACCGTACCAAAGAGTTGGCGCCGCTGATTCGCGAACTGGCTCCAAACGCAGTCGTGATTTCAGAGTCTGGCATCTACAACCATCAGCAAGTACGTGACCTTTCAACATTTGCAGACGGCTTCCTAATCGGTAGCTCTCTGATGGCTGAAAAGAACCTAGAGCTTGCGGTGCGTAAAGTGACACTCGGTGAAAACAAGGTGTGTGGTTTAACTCACTCTGACGATGCAGCAAAGGCTTATCAAGCCGGTGCAGTATTCGGTGGTTTGATTTTCGTTGAAGCGTCTAAGCGTCATGTTGATATCGAAGCAGCTCGTTTAACCATGAGCGGCGCACCTTTGAACTACGTGGGTGTGTTCCAAAATCATAGTGTTGCTGACGTTGCTAACACAGTTTCTGAACTCGGTCTGTTTGCGGTGCAACTGCACGGTGATGAGTCTCAAGCATTTGTCGATGAGTTAAAACAATCACTACCTGAAAGCGTTGAAATTTGGAAAGCTTACGGTGTGGCTTGCAGTGCTGAAAACGGCGCTGAAAACGGTGCTAAAAGCGCGCTACCAGAATTACTGAAAAGCAACGTGACTCGTCACCTGCTAGATACTAAAGTAGGTTCTCAAACGGGTGGTACAGGTCAAGCGTTCGATTGGAGCCTAATCAACAACCAAAGCGCAATCATGTTGGCGGGTGGCCTAAACCCAGACAATGCTAACCAAGCAGCGAAACTAGGCTGCTTAGGGCTAGACCTAAACTCAGGCGTTGAATCCGCTCCAGGTAAAAAAGACGCAGACAAACTGCAACGCGCTTTTGCAGCGATTCGTAATTACTAGTCCAAGCTCGGCGCTAGAAATTAGAAAGCAGAAACTAAAAACATATTTGTGAGCTTTGCCTTTTGCGAAGCTCAAGCAAGATTAAATGACTTGGTGTGAAGACACTCCAATAGAATTGAAGGAATAACACAATGGCTAAACTCGATGCCTACTTTGGTGAATACGGTGGTCAATACGTACCGCAGATCCTCGTGCCAGCACTAGACCAACTGGAACAAGCATTTATCGATGCACAAGCAGATCCTGAGTTCCGCAGTGAATTCATGACGCTTCTTCAAGAGTACGCAGGTCGTCCAACGGCACTAACGCTAACGCGTAACCTGACTAAAGGTACAAAAACCAAACTGTACCTAAAGCGTGAAGATCTCCTTCACGGTGGTGCTCACAAGACAAACCAAGTTCTTGGTCAAGCATTGCTAGCAAAACGTATGGGTAAACAGGAAATCATCGCTGAAACTGGCGCAGGCCAACATGGTGTTGCAACGGCTCTAGCTTGTGCTCTATTGGGCCTTAAGTGTCGTGTTTACATGGGTGCAAAAGACGTTGAACGTCAAAGCCCGAACGTGTTCCGTATGAAGCTAATGGGCGCAGAGGTTATCCCTGTTCATTCTGGCTCTTCAACGCTAAAAGATGCATGTAACGAAGCGCTACGTGACTGGTCTGCAACTTATGAAGACGCGCACTACCTATTGGGTACTGCGGCTGGCCCTCACCCATTCCCAACGATTGTTCGCGATTTCCAACGCATGATTGGTGAGGAAACGAAGCACCAAATCTTAGCTCGTGAAGGTCGCCTTCCAGATGCGGTTATCGCTTGTGTCGGCGGTGGTTCAAACGCTATCGGTATGTTCGCTGACTTTATTGAAGAAGAGTCTGTTCGCCTGATCGGTGTAGAGCCTGCTGGTAAGGGTATTGATACCGACCAACACGGCGCGCCGCTTAAGCACGGTAAAACCGGTATCTTCTTCGGTATGAAAGCACCACTGATGCAAGATGAGAACGGCCAAGTAGAAGAGTCGTACTCTGTTTCTGCAGGTCTAGATTTCCCATCAGTTGGTCCTCAACACGCGCACCTAAATGCCATTGGCCGTGCTGAATACGACAACGTGACCGATGATGAAGCGCTAGAAGCGTTCCAATTGATTGCACGCAAAGAAGGTATTATCGCAGCACTAGAGTCATCTCATGCTGTGGCTCACGCTGTAAAAATGGCTCACGACGACCCAGAGAAAGAACAGCTATTAGTCGTTAACTTATCTGGTCGTGGTGACAAAGATATCTTCTCTGTACACGACATTCTTAAAGAGAAAGGAGCATTATAATGGATCGCTATCAATCACTCTTCACTCGCTTAGCTGAAAAGAATCAGGGCGCATTTGTACCATTCGTAACGGTTGGCGATCCTAACCCTGAGCAATCACTTAAGATCATGGAAACGCTAGTTGAAGCGGGCGCTGACGCACTTGAGCTTGGTATCCCATTCTCAGATCCGCTTGCAGATGGCCCGACAATCCAAGGCGCAAACATTCGTGCTTTAGATTCAAAAGTAACGCCAGATGTGTGCTTCGATCTTATCGGTCAAATTCGTGCTAAATACCCAGAGCTGCCAATCGGCCTACTGATGTACGCAAACCTGGTTTACGCACGTGGTATAGAAAATTTTTACGAACGCTGCGCAAAAGCAGGTATCGATTCAGTATTGATTGCTGATGTACCTACCAATGAAAGCGGTGAATTTGTTGCTGCAGCTGAAAAGTTTGGCGTTCACCCAATCTTTATTGCTCCACCAACAGCAAGCGATGAAACGCTTCAATCAGTATCTGAGCTAGGTGGCGGCTACACTTACCTACTTTCTCGCTCAGGCGTAACGGGCGCAGAAACAAAAGCAAACATGCCAGTAACGGCACTGCTTGATCGCTTGAACAAGTTCGATGCGCCACCAGCACTGCTTGGTTTCGGTATCTCGGCTCCTGAACAAGTGAAAGAAGCGATTGTAGCTGGCGCTGCAGGTGCGATCTCTGGCTCAGCCGTAGTTAAAATCATTGAAAACAACGTTGAACAACCAGAAGCAATGCTTAAAGCACTTGCGGAGTTTGTTACGCCAATGAAAGCGGCTACGCAGAAATAATCGACGCTCGTAATCAATGGTCATTAAATAGAACCAGCGATTCAAATACTAAAAGGCTCCACAGTTGTGGAGCCTTTTTTATTGCTCTTCATTTGAGCCAATCACTCATCGGCTTTCATCGCTTTCTTGATTGCAGCCTCATTGAGTGTCGCTTTGATCGGATCGGTTATCTTCTCGACCAGATCGATGGGCATTGGGAAGATGATTGTGGAAGTTCGCTCATTGGCTACTTCTGTTAGTGTTTGCATATATCGCAATTGAATGGCGTTGGGCGCTTGATTAAGAACCTCTGCAGCCTCTTTCAGCTTGGTTGATGCTTCTAGTTCCCCTGTTGCATGGATCACCTTAGCTCGACGTGAACGTTCCGCCTCGGCTTGCTTAGCAAGGGCTCGTACCATACTGTCATCAAGATCCACATGCTTGATCTCGACATTGGCAATCTTGATCCCCCAGTTATCGGTGTGTTGATCCAGTATCGCTTGCAAGTCTCTATTGAGCTCTTCTCGCTCAGACAGCAATTCATCCAACTCATGCTGTCCTAATACTGAACGCAACGTTGTTTGCGACAGTTGACTGGTTGCTTCGAGGTAGTTCTCTACGTTATTGATCGCCATCTTCGGGTCCAGCACTCGAAAATAGACCACGGCATTCACCTTCACTGACACGTTATCGCGTGTGATCAAATCTTGCGTCGGCACGTCCAACACGATAGTTCGTAGATCCACTCGCACAATTTGTTGGATGAAAGGAATGATGATAATTAACCCCGGCCCTTTAACACCGTAAAAGCGCCCAAGGAAAAACACCACTGCACGTTCATATTCGCGCAGCACTCTGAACATGCTGGCTATCAACAAGATAACGAGCACAATGACAATACCTATAGTGTGTATAAACATAACCGCCCCCTAATAGTAACGATGGCTAAGCAATTAATAATTCAATAACGTTTTTTCTAGCATACCGCGCTAGCTAGATTTCGATGATGTATCATCGGTCAGCGCCTCAACATCCAAAGATAGCCCCGTCAGCTTGGTCACTCTGATGATCTGCCCCACTTGCAATTCGCTCGCGCATTTGGCTTGCCAGATCTCACCTTCGACTAGCACACGCCCCGCACCGGGGAAGCCGCTTACCACTTTGCCAGTGTCGCCGACTACCGCTTCCATCCCCGTAGTCACTGGTTTGTTTCTCACTCGGACTAGCATTGATATTGTTACGACGATAAAGGCAACAGAGAACAAACTGATCCCGATAATTAGCGGCAATGCGATTTGATAACCTGGCACTTCGGTATCCATCAACATGATCGAGCCGAGCGTAAACGCAGCGACGCCGCCCAAACCGAAGATGCCAAAACTGGGGCTAAAAGCCTCTGCGACCATCAAAGCAATTCCCAATAGAATTAAAGCAAGGCCCGCGTAACTCACAGGCAGCATTTGTAAGGAGTACATCGCTAATAACAGGCAGATACCGCCCAAAACACCCGGTAGCCCGACACCGGGGTTATAGAATTCGAGTAACAAACCGTAGATACCAATCAGCATCAAAATATATGCAACGTTCGGGTTCGTGATCACTGACAGCAAACTAAAGCGCCAGTCTTGTTCCCGCTCGATAAAAACCACCTCATTGAGCTGAACTTCCTGACTGACACCGTTGATGGTGACGGTGCGCCCGTTACTCAGTTCAACCAATTGCTGAAGGTCGCTGGCAATAAAATCAATCACGTTAAGTGTCAGTGCGTTCTCTGAGTCTAAACTCGCCGCTTCTCTTACCGCTTTTTCTGCCCATTCTTCATTGCGATTGTGTAGCTTAGCCAAACTGACAATGTAAGCCGCAGCATCATTGATGACTTTCTTTTCCATCGCAGTGGTGGCTTTTACTTGGTCTGAGTTCTCTTGTTTTGTTTCGTCTTGCTCACTCGTTGACGTGTTGTCATCTTTATTGGCGTCGTCTTGAGGAGATAACGGATTAGCAGGCGCTTTGCCCCCACCGAGCGACACAGGGGTTGCTGCACCTAGATTAGTTCCGGGCGCCATAGAAGCGATGTGACTAGCAAGTAAAATATAGGTTCCCGCACTCGCCGCACGTGAGCCTGCTGGCCCAACCCAAGTTGCTATCGGAATCGGTGACGTGGTGATGGATCGAATAATGTCACGCATCGACGAATCTAACCCGCCAGGCGTGTTCATTTTCAAAATGATGAGCTTTGCTTGCTCATCGTGAGCTTGTTCTATTTCTCTAGTGAGGTAATCACTGGTCGCCGGACCTATCCCTCCGTTCACCTCAATCACCCAGACATCATCGGCCTGAGCGAACACAGAGCTGAACAACAGAAGAAACGCAAACAAGTACTTTAATATAAAAGTCATAGCCCCTCTCCTTACAACTGAGATGCTAGATAGACGTTTTATTTAAAGCGCAGAGGTAACATCTTGGTAATAAATAGATACCTTAAGCATAGTTCAGGCTAAATTTCACACAACACGTAGCTGTGGATTTACCCCAACATAGGTGTTCAAAAAACACTCGCAAATGAAATCAAAATGTTAACAGGACGTTTTCAACACCAGCGCTTGCAAATCATTCACAAAATCTCCAGAGAAAAGTCTTTTATAAATTCAACAAATAACATCGCAATAAAAAACCAAGGCAAACGATTGCATTGTTGTGCGAAATCAACAAATGACATTAGACCACCAGTTTTTCAGAGACTTTCACCTCTGCTCATATTGATAAATGTAAAGGATACGTGTAAAACTCGTCGCGAAATATTAATCCAATGGTACATCGTACATTGGTGAGTAGTTCTGGGATTTTTATATTTAGTAGCACAGAGGTTATGGAAGTGTTAAAAGAAAAGAGTTTACTAAGCAACATCGGCGTTCAAGTCGTTATTGCAATGATCATCGGTACCGCTGTCGGTGCAATGATGGGTGACAGCGCAACAATGTTCGCTCCACTGGGCGCAATCTTCATCAATTTAATCAAGATGCTGGTTATTCCTCTAGTCGCAGTTGCCCTAATTTCAGGTGCTGCAGGTCTAGGTAATAGCTCATCGGCAGGTAAAGTTGGTGTGGTTACACTGGGTTACTTTGCACTAACGTCTGCACTTGCTGTAGCACTAGCGCTTGTAATGGGTGAAGTATTCGAACCGGGTCGTGGTATCGATGTTTCTGGCGTTGAAGGTATGTTCTCTTCTGAATACGCTGCGAAAGGCGAACTTCCAACGTTCTGGGCAACCATCACGGGCATGATCCCGACCAACGTTTTCCAATCACTGAACGAAGCTAACATTCTGCAAATTCTCGTTTTCTGCTTATTCTTCGGTATTGCGATTTCTAAACAAACGAAAGAAAAACGTGACCCAATCATCAATGGCGTAAACGCGATTGTTGACGCTATGGTTTGGATGATCAACAAGGTTATGATCATTGCACCACTTGGCGTATTCGGCCTAATGGCAGAAGCCGTCGGTACATTCGGTTTTGGCGCACTTATGGTCGTGTTCAAGCTGTTCATTGTCTACATTGCTGCGATTCTTATCTTCGGCTTTGTGGCTTACCCACTGATGATTCAAATCTTCACTAAGACTTCAGCTAAGAAGTTCCTAGTGGCAATGAAGAAGCCTCAAGCGGTTGCACTATCAACAGCATCTTCAATGGCGACACTACCAGTAACAATGGAAACGGTAGAGAAAGAACTTGGCGTTCGCAACTCTACGGCTTCATTCGTTCTGCCACTTGGTGCGACGATCAACATGTCTGGTAATGCAATTTACTACGGCCTAGTTGCTATCTTCTTCGCACAGCTGTTCAACATCGACCTTTCTATGGGCGCTTACGTTGCTATCATCGTAACGTCTACGCTAGGCGCAGTTGGTCAAGCTGGTGTTCCAGGTCCTTCTTTCCTAGTGGTTGCGGTTCTTCTAGCAGCTGGTATCCCTATCGAAGGTCTACCTCTATTGTTCGCTCTAGACCGTATCTTCGACATGATCCGTACAGCTCTGAACATCACTGGTGATGCAGCATGTGCAGTCATCGTTGATTCTCTAATCGAAGACGAAGCAAAAGAAGCTGAGCTACAAAAACAGCAAGCGTAATATTAAGCCTCAGTTTGATTGATAAATAAAACCGCCTTCATGAGGCGGTTTTTTATTAGGTAATGATCGATATTGATTCGGTAAATCTTACCCTTGTCAGGCTAATTGATTAGTCCAAACGCACGAGGCAGAGCCAAACTAATTTCAGGAATAAAAGTAATGGCCAACAGTGTGACGATCAATACGGCACAAAACGGCATGATACTTCTTATAACATTCTCAATCTTGGAGCCACTGACACTACAACCTACAAATAGCGCCGTACCAACGGGTGGCGTTGCAATGCCAATACATAAGTTGAAAATAATCATCATCGCAAAGTGAATTGGATGCATGCCTAAATGCTCAGCAATCGGCATAAAGATAGGGGTAAAGATCAATACGGCAGGCGTAAGATCCATAAACATACCCACAATCAGTAGGATCAGGTTCATCAGAATAAAGATGATAATCGGATTATCTGAAATAGAGAGCATCCAATCGCTGATCATGGTCGGTAGACCGGTAAACGCCATTGCCCATGACATGATGGTTGAAGCACCAATCAAGAACAGCATAATGCCAGTAACCTGAACCGTTTCTCTACAAATTATCGGGAAGTGTGCCCATTTGAGGGTTCGGTAACAGAGTGACAGTATAAAAGAGTATAGAACCGCTATACATGCCCCTTCTGTTGCAGTGAAAATCCCACCAATAATACCGCCAATAACAACAACAATAAGCCCTAAGCTTGGTGTTGCTTGCCAAACAATATTCAGCACATCTTTCGTTGTGAAGCCGTCATTCGCACTTGTTTTGTAGCCCTTCTTTTTAGCGATAAAATAGGCGACGACCATACAACTTAAGCCCATTAAAATACCTGGGACATAACCTGCGATAAACAACGCCGCAACGGATGTTCCACCCGATACCACTGAAAATACGATCAGTGAATTACTCGGCGGTATTAATAAGCCTGCCGGGCAAGATGCAACGTTTACTGCTGTTGCTAAGTTTTTATCATAACCATCTTTTTCTAATTCTGGGCCTAAGGTTTTACCAACCGCAGCTGCTGCTGCAACGGCTGATCCTGAAACGGCGCCAAACATCATATTGGCGAAGATGTTCACGTGAAAAAGTGAGCCCGGGATCCAACCAACCAAGAGCTTTGCAAGGTTGATGAGTCGACTCGCGATGCCACCTACATTCATTATATTCCCCGCGAGGATAAAGAAAGGGATGGCTAATAAACTGAAACTATCAATACCGGTAATGATTTTTTGACCCGCAGTAATACTGGCGACTTCAAACGGTAAGATGAAATACATGATGGTTAAAGATGACATGGCAATTGCAATCGCAATCGGCATGCTTATCGCGATCATGAATAAGAATAGGCCTAGCAGCCAAACACCAATGGACAAATCCATAATATAGAGTCCTTTTAAAACTTATTTTTTGTTGGGTTCACAAAAAAGATCAAACGTATTCATGACCAAATAAATGAGGATAATAACGGCTGAAATCGGCAATATTGAATACACCGTCGACATCGGTAATTGCAGTGCTGGAGAGAGTTGTTGTGTGGTCCTTCCCATTAAGGCAATGCCACCTTGAAGCATTGCCAGAAATACAAATGCGCCAGAAATGATATTGATGAGTACATGTAATGCGATATGTGCTTTGCCCTTAAGATAACCATCCAATAACGTTATTGCTAAATGCCCTTTGATACCGAATAAGTAGCTTGCTCCTAATAAGCCAAGCCATATCATCGCATAACGAGCAAGTTCATCAGTCCAGTTACTTGGATCATTCAAAACATAACGACTAAAGACCTGCCAAGTGACAGTAACGACAAGTAACATTAGTGCAAAAGAAGAGACAAAAAGAATCAGCCTATCAAGTAGGTTTCTGAAAGTTGCTAACATGGTGTGATACCTCAAAAAATTTTGCCTTAGCAAAGCCAAGGCAAAATTATATTTTCACTAAGACTGATTAAAGAGCTTCAATTTTTTCAATGAATGGAGCTAGTTTTGGATCTTTTTTCGCCTCATCAATCATAGGTTTAACAGCTGCACGGAAAGGGGCTTTATCAACTTCAACAAACGTTACGCCTTCTTTCATTCCTTTCTCTTTGTTCATGTCATCTGTTGCGTCCCAGATTTTGATCTGCTCTTCAAGAGACTCAGCAGCAGCTTCTTTTAAGATTTTTTGCTCTTCTGCCGTTAATGAACCCCATTTGTATTCTGAAATGATGATCACGTCAGGTGTCATCATGTGCTGATCCATAGAGTAAAATTTGGCAACTTCACTGTGTTTCATTTCAACTAAGCTAGAAATATTATTTTCAGCACCGTCAATTACGCCTTGTTGCAGCGCCGTGTATACCTCATTGAAAGGGACAGGCGTTGCTTTACCACCTAATAGGTTAACCATTTCCATCATGGTTGGAGAACCCGGAACTCGAACTTTCATGCCAGCTAGATCAGCCGGTGAGTTAATGGCTTTTTTAGCGTAGAAGCTACGTGTGCCTGAGTCATAGAACGTAAGACCGATGAAGCCTTTACCTTCACTTGAAAGCAGCATCTCTTGTGCAGCTTCACTTCGCATGAAGGTTCTCATATGTGGAACGTCACGGAATAAGAAAGGCAGAGCATTAACCTTAAACGTTGGTTCAAAAGATTCGGCTAACCCACCATTGATTTTGGCCATATCAATCGCGCCAGTAACAACCTGCTCCGCTTGGTCACGTTCAGAGCCTAATTGACCGTTTGGAAAGATCTTAATCGTAAGGTCACCATTCGATTTTTCTTTAACTTTGTCAGCCATGATCACCATGCCTTGGTGAGCTGCGCTTTCTAATGACATTGCATGCCCTAAGGTCAAAGTTTTTGCTTGAGCGCCAAATGCCATCAGAATTGATGCTGCTGCAATCGTCAGTAGGTGTTTTTTCATGTTCTTCTCCAGAATCCATTTTGTAAGAGGTACAGTTTTTATATGACACGTTCTAGCTGAGCTTGAAATCTAACGTTCTATTGCATACTGCTCATGACCGTAACGTTTCATTACAATATTCTTACCTTCATATATTTTGTATTACAATACTATATGTATATTTTGTGAGCTAAGGTTCATCTATTTGCCAGAGAGCTGAATTGATTGTGATACCAATCATATTTGGCACCAATTAGACCATTAAGCAGTCTAACTTCGGATTTTTGGGGAATTCCGATCGCTTTCAACTGCTTTTAGAACAGTCTATTAGCAAATAATCATGCGCAAGTTTGTGTTATTTTAAGATCTTAAAATCAGTAATTAAGCACGGACAAAGAAGGTCTCATCGATTGAAAAAGCGAGTCGTGAAATGCGGTTTCTGAGGTGGTCGAGGTAAGGTTTTAGGCTGAGCGTATGGAACAAGAGTGGATAAGCAGGGATAAAGACAACGGTGGGAATCTTACTAAGACGAATTATTTGTAACAAAAATCCGAGAGCTTTACAGCCCTCGGATTTTTGTTTTTGGTGTTCTAGTTTTTAGGCGTTAAACGAATTACAAATCAGCGCCATAAATATCAAACGTGAAGTACTTAGCAGCGATCTTGTCGTAAGTACCGTTCGCTCTGATCTCTTCAATCGCGGCATTGAATTGTTTCGCCAGTTTTGAATCCTGCTTTCTTAGTGCTAACGCCGTACCTTCGCCAATGTAGGCTTTGTCGGTCACTGCTTTACCTTTAAATTCAAAGCCCTCACCTTCTTTCTTGTCTAAGAAAGCTAATGACAGTTGATCCGAGTTGCCAAAGGTTAGATCTAGACGACCATTTTGCAGATCCAGATAAACTTCATCTTGGCCGGTATAGCGTTTAATGTTTGCCACATCACCAAACTTGTCGGTTACGTAGCGATCGTGAATCGTACCTTGCTGAACACCGATGGTTTTACCCGCTAAGCCGGCCTCATCAATGCTGAACTCGGCGCTCTTAGCAGCAACAAACACAGCTGGTGTTTGGTAGTACTTATCGGTGAACAAGATTTTGCGCTTACGCTCTTCGGTAATACGCATCGAAGCCATGATCACATCTGATTTTCTCGCCAATAGACTTGGAATTAACGAGTCCCAACTTTGTGAAACCCAAGTACAATCGAGTTTGGCTTGCTCACACAGAGCATCAGCTATCTCAATATCAAATCCGACAGGCACACCGTCACTGTTTTTATAGTTGAATGGCGGATACGTAAAGTCTGACGCCAAACGGATTTCTTTCGCCTGTACCGTTGTACCAAGTAAAGCGGCCGCACAAGCGAGTCCTAGTATTATCTTTTTCATCATTGCCATCCTAGATATGATCTTTATCGAGTTGAGATTGAGTTGCTTTATGTTGAGATTGTTGAATTTGTTTGCCTTGTTGATTCTTTTCTAATTCGGTTTGGTAACGTGTTAGTGACGTTATCACTTCTAACATGCTCTCTTGGCTGCCAATACTGATTCGAACACAGTTACGCAAAGCAGGTTCGTGGTTTTGATTCCTTGTCACAATGTCATCCTTCGCCAATACACTGAACACTTGATGTCCTGGTTTTTGACGCAGCAAAATAAAGTTCGTCGATGAAGGGTAAACAGACTCGATGAAATCAAACTGCGTTAACTCACAAGCAAACCAGTTACGTAGTTCGACCAGCTTTTGTGTGGCGTCTTGCATCACTGAGACTCGTTCATCAGACAAAGCGTCTAACACGATTTGAGATGAGCAATCCGGCATTGGATACGGTGGAATTAATTTAGCGACATACTGCATCACATTTTGACTCGCTAAGATAAAGCCACATCGAACCGCAGCCAGTCCAAACGCCTTAGACAAGGTGCGAATCACTACCAAATGCGGATAACGCTCAATAAGGCTCACCGCTGACGTTTGTGGTTCAAACTCGATATACGCTTCATCGACTACCACTAGAGATTTTCCAATCGTGCCTTCCAGTACCTGAATCAAATCCGATTTGGGAATCACATTGCCCGTTGGGTTATTTGGTGAGCAAAGAAACACGATATTAGCCAACTTCGCTTTGTTCACAATATCAGTGACGTTAAGGCTGAAGTCTTCCTGCAATGGAGAATCCAAGGTATTAATCGCCAATGCATCGGCGCAAAACTCATACATTGCATACGTTGGTGAACAAATAAGTATATTGTCACTCGCTGGCTTACAGAATGTTCTGATCAGTAAATCTATCGCTTCATCGGCGCCACGAACGGCAACCGTTGCAACATCAGTTCCGCAATACGCTTGATAAGCTTTGGCAATATCTTGCGGTAAAAAATCTGGGTATCTATTGTGGCTTGCTTCTCCTGGAAACAACGAGCTTTCCAATTCATTGGCGTTTAGCCAGACTCG
>Ga0310122_10000022_pt1 | contig 132921 bp, 107 predicted proteins | sample CB6_Bottom_1051__FD_203503 | JGI IMG/M metagenome (GOLD analysis project Ga0310122, IMG submission 203503) | Marine microbial communities from Western Arctic Ocean, Canada - CB6_Bottom_1051 | ecosystem: Environmental > Aquatic > Marine > Oceanic | place: Canada: Western Arctic Ocean... | reverse complement strand
GCGATGGCAAGATGTTCAAATTTGAACCGGGCCTAACGCTGGACGATTTGGTACGCGCAGTCAATGAAGTAGGCGCTGCACCTTCTGATTTAATGGCAATCCTTCAAGCACTGAAACAAGCCGGTGCAATTGAAGGCCAATTGATCATTATCTAAGGAATAAAGCATGATTAAGAATAACAATAACAATGACATCGGCTTTATTCACGACATCGGTAGTTTAGACCGTCTTCGTCAACAAGCGGTAAACGGTGAAGAAGGCAGCGAAAAAGAGGCGCTAACTGCGGCGGCAAAACAGTTTGAATCGATTTTTACTTCAATGCTGTTTAAGTCGATGCGTGATGCTAACTCTAGCTTTAAGTCGGATATGCTGAACAGCCAGAACGAGCAGTTTTATCGTCAGATGCAAGATGACCAAATGGCGAGTGAGTTGAGTGCTTCTGGTTCATTAGGCCTTGCGGACATGATTGTTGCTCAGCTAAGTGCAGGTCAAGCAAGTGATGCGACAGAAGACAAGGTTCGCAGTGAAGGTTTTGATACCTCACTGGAAAGACCTCAGTATTCAGGTCGTTCAGAAGATAGAGCATCTGAAGTTCAAGCTGCTAAGTCAACAACAGACGTGTCAGCTGCAAAACAACCCGCTTCATTTGATTCGCCGGAATCGTTTGTTACGTCGATGAAGCCTTACGCTGAAAAAGCGGCAAGTGCGCTCGGTGTTGACTCGTCTCTGCTATTAGCACAAGCGGCACTTGAAACAGGTTGGGGCTCTAAGATGATTAAGAACTCTTTGGGCAACAGTAATAACCTATTCAACATCAAAGCAGATAGAAGCTGGAAGGGCGATAAGGTCGCGACTCAAACTCTTGAGTTCCATGGCAAAACCGCCGTTAAAGAGTCTGCTTCTTTCCGTTCTTACTCTAATTTCGAAGATAGCTTTAATGATTACGTGAAATTCTTGAATGAAAATCCAAGATACGAAACGGCGCTACAGCATCAAGGCAATTCAGAGAATTTCATCAAAGGTATTCATCAGGCTGGTTACGCAACTGACCCTAACTATGCAGACAAGGTTTTACGAGTTAAAGCCAAGATTGATGAGATGAACTAGCGTCATAAATCAACATAGAGAGCTTGCTACTGGCAGGCTCTTTTCTTCTCCGTCCCTTCAGTTCTTACGCGTAATCCATAGTTATCTCCTTACACTTCAATAAATTATTGTCTTTTAACTCTCCATCATTTGTATTGGCACATATATTGCTTTTATCTTAGTAATATGCGGTTGTAGTTAATCAGTTCATTCTGGTTTGTTAAGTTTTTTTGGGGGCATTATGGCGTCGGATCTTCTGAATGTAGGGGCACAAAGTGTTCTTACGGCTCAGAGACAGCTCAACACCACAGGTCATAACATTTCTAACGCCAACACAGAGGGCTATAGCCGCCAGTCTGTGATTCAAGGTGTGAATGACCCGCGCCAGTACGGTGGGCAATCCTACGGTATGGGTGTGCATGTGGAAAATGTTCGCCGCTCTTGGGATCAGTTTGCCGTCAAAGAACTTAACTTATCGACAACCAATGCCGCCAACAAAGGCGATACCGAAGCCAACCTCGATATGCTGTCGAGCATGTTGTCGTCGGTCGCTTCAAAGAAGATTCCAGAAAACCTCAACGAATGGTTTGATTCCGTTAAGACTCTTGCCGATACCCCAAATGATGTGGGTGCGCGTAAGGTCGTGCTAGAGAAAGCAGGGCTTGTCACTAAAACCTTGAATGAATTTCATGAAACGGTACGTCAACAGTCTGATTCTACGAACAAAAAATTAGAAGTCGGCATTGAACGAGTAAACCAAATTGCGGTTGAGATTCGTGACGTTCAGCGTCTGATGATGCGAACACCAGGACCTCACAATGATTTACGAGACCAGCACGAAAAGCTGATCAATGAGCTATCTGGTTACACCAAAGTGACGGTAACGCCGCGCTCTAATGCGGAAGGATTTAACGTCCATATTGGTAATGGTCATACCTTGGTTTCCGGTAGTGAAGCAAGTCAACTGAAGTTGGTTGATGGTTTACCTGATACACATCAGCGTCGACTGGCGATAGTTGAAGGTAAGTCTTTGAAGCCGATTACCAGTAATGATATCGATGGTAAAATCGGTGCCATGCTCGATATGCGAGACGAACACATTCCTGACATCATGGATGAACTTGGGCGTTTGGCAACGGCTTTCTCCGAGAAAGTAAACTCACTTCAATCACAAGGTTTGGATCTCAATGGCAACGTTGGCCAAGACATTTTCACCGATGTGAACTCTGAGCGCGTGGCGAAATCACGCGTGACGGGTGGTAGCCAATCAAAGGCTGATGTTGCCGTTTATATTGATGATACCTCTGCCTTAAAAGGCGGCGAGTACGGTCTTAAATATGACGGCAGTGACTATGTCGTGACCAAGCCTGATGGTGAAACGGTAAAAGTCAGCACGAATTCAGCAGGCAATGCTTTTTATCTAGATGGTATGCGAGTCGAAGTTCGAAACCCGCCTGAATTGGGTGAGAAGCTGTTACTGCGTCCAACGCGTAACTTTGCTGCTCAGATTCAGATGGAAACCAAAGACCCTAGAGATATTGCCGCACAAAGTTATGAGGCATCGACCACGTTCGCGAAAGGCTCGGCGGGGTTCAAGATCCTAGCGGCCGGTCAATTGCGTGAGTTTGAAGTGATTGTTTCACCAAAAGGTGAGCAGTTTGCCGTGACTGACCCGAAAGGCAATATTTTAATGCAGCCGCAGCCGTACCCACCTGAAGGGCCGGTTACGATTAATGGCACGACTTTCGAGTTAACTTCTGGCGCTGTGGCAAACGATAAATTTACGGCAAACCTTGTCCCATCAGAGGGTGACAACGGTAACTTGCGTAAGCTGCAAGATCTCCAAACCGGTAAGATCTTGAATGATGGTGAGTCTACGATTTTGGACCTTTACCACAACTTGAATACCAACACGGGCCTGAAAGCGTCGACGGCAAATCGCTTAAGCGACATTGCCACCTTAGAAAAGGAATCCGCTCAGGAACGTATTGCTTCAGTGTCGGGGGTTAACCTCGATGAAGAAGCGGCAAATATGATGAAATTTCAGCAAGCGTATATGGCTTCTTCACGCATCATGCAAGCAGCCAATGATACGTTCAATACTATTTTGGCTCTGAGGTAGGAAGTATAAATGTTGAATCGTATTTCTAGCTTCCACAATTACCAATCTGTTCAGAACGACTTGCGCCGTCAAGAGAACAAGATACATCACAACCAAGCACAACTTGCTTCCGGTAAGAAGTTGCAGTCGCCAAGTGATGATCCTCTTGCGACCCACTATTTACAAAATATTGGTCAGCAATCAGAGCAGCTTAAGCAATATAGTGACGCAATCGTCTTGGTTCGTAATCGATTAGAGCATCATGAGGTATTGGTCTCCAACACCGAAGGCTTTGCTGATGAAGCAAAACGAACCGTGATGGAAATGATTAACGGTGCGCTTTCTCCAGAGGACCGTTTAGCGAAGAAACGCGAGATCCAAGAGCTATCAAATAATTTCCTGCATCTAGCTAACTCTCAAGATGAGTCGGGTAACTACACGTTTGCGGGTACTAAGCCGAAGAATCAACCCTTCTTTAGAGATAACCAAGGTAACGTCAGCTATCAGGGCGATGACTATCAGCGAAAGATGCGTGTAGCGAGTAGCTTCGAGATGGCGATGAATGATCCAGGCAGTAAGTTATTTATGGAAATAGATAACCCGTTTGGTGATTACGAACCGCAGTACGAACTCGAACCCGCTTCTGAATTACTTTTGGAACGTGCGACGAACTCAGCTGAAGATGGGTCAACGTATAAAGTGACGTTTGTTGATATGCAGACAGGAAATTATGCTTATCAACTTGAAAAAGATGGCGCAGTGGTGGCCGCAGAAGACTTTGATCCTTCGACTGGCATTGTCTATGAAGGGCTGAATATCCAAATCAAAGGCCAAATCACTAAAGGTGATTCGATCACCTTAGAACCGCGAGAGACTTTCTCTATCTTTGATACGTTCAAAGAAGCTGCTGAGCAGGCTGAAAACCCGGTATCGGATGCATCAGCAACAGCGAAATTGCACCAAGTAACCGAAGAGTTCCACGCCGCGTTTATCCATTTGACCAAGGCGAGAACTGATGTTGGTGCGCGTTTAAGTACGCTGGATATTCAAGAGCAACAGCATGAAGATTTTAAGTTGTCTTTAGCCAAAGCGAAAAGCAACTTTGAAGATTTGGATTACTCGAAAGCCATCATTGAATTCAATGAAAACTCTCGAGCATTGCAAGCTTCTCAACAAGCGTTTGGTAAAACCAAAGACCTGACCTTGTTTAACTATATTTAATGATCAATCGATATTTAGTGGTGAACTAACACTCACCATTGAAGTTAGATTCTTTGCCGTATGTGCTATGCCGTATGAGCGAATCACTTCAACCTTTGCCGGTTTTTTATACAAGATGTCATCTGTCTGAAAATAGCGGCAAAAAGCGGCAATGGGTCAACGAAGGTACTTTTTGTTCCCCGAGCTAGTTAAACCAAATCGAGTTAAGTTTTAATTTAAGTGATTGATTTTATATATATTAAAAATTAATCGAAACAGTATTAAACTTGGCATATAACTTGTATCTGTATTGGTCATTAAATGATTTATACAGATCTTAAACCCTGCATAGGGTTTAGCGAGTAATACACGGTCAGTGCTTATCCATATGAGAGTAAAGCTGGCCGCTTCGCAGAAAGTTTGCGAACTCATAAGGAGAGCAAAATGGCTATTAATGTAAGCACTAACGTTTCTGCTATGACAGCACAGCGTTACCTGAATAAAGCGTCTAATGATTTAGCGACCTCTATGGAGCGTTTGTCGTCAGGGCATAAAATCAACAGCGCGAAAGATGATGCAGCTGGTCTGCAAATCTCTAACCGTTTAACGGCGCAATCACGTGGTTTAGACGTGGCAATGCGTAATGCCAATGATGGTATTTCTATTGCACAAACCGCTGAAGGTGCGATGAACGAATCAACCAACGTGCTACAACGTATGCGTGATCTGGCGATTCAATCATCAAACGGTACGAACTCGGCAGCGGAACGTACAGCGCTTAATGAAGAGTCTTCGGCACTTCAAGATGAGCTAAACCGTATCGCGGAAACGACCTCGTTTGGTGGCCGTCGTCTGTTGAATGGTTCATTTGGTGAAGCATCTTTCCAAATAGGTTCTAGCTCTGGTGAAGCAATGATTATGGGACTCACTAGTGTTCGTGCTGATGATTTCCGTATGGGCGGTACTACGTTCGATTCTGAAAATGGTAAAGATAAAAGCTGGGAAGTGCCGCCAACGGCGAGCGACCTTAAGTTTGAATTCAGAACCAAAGCAGGTGAAGACATCGTTTTAGATATCAATACCAAAGCGGGTGATGATATCGAAGAGCTTGCTACTTACATTAATGGTCAATCTGATCTTGTGAACGCATCGGTTACCGATGATGGTCGCATTCAACTATTTGTTGCTGAACCTGACCTTGAAGGGGCTATGTCTATTTCTGGTGGCTTAGCTTCTGAGCTAGGAATCAAGAGTGAAGGCCGTGCAACATCGGTTCAAGATATCAGCCTGACTAGCGTTGCAGGTTCACAAAACGCAATTAGCGTGATTGATTCTGCAATGAAGTATGTAGATTCACAGCGTGCTGATTTGGGTGCTAAACAGAACCGTCTAAGCCACAGTATTAATAACTTGGCAAACGTTCAAGAGAACGTAGACGCTTCTAACAGCCGAATCAAAGATACGGACTTTGCGAAAGAGACGACGCAAATGACTAAATCACAAATTCTGCAACAAGCAGGTACTTCGATACTTGCTCAAGCAAAACAGTTGCCTAACTCTGCAATGACACTATTGCAATAGTTATTGGTTGAACTTGCTGCTCGTGTTCAGACGTGAGCCATGCAGCAAGGGAAACTGGCAAGCATACTTACTATGAGTGTTTAGCTCTCTCATCTCTCACCTGCTATTCATTTTTACGGTAAGAATGCAACGGCGAGTCAGAAATGTGTTCATTTCTCGATGATCTCCACACAGGCTCTGACCTGCCAACTAGCCCCGGTTCTCTCAAAGGAAAAGGGGCTTTTTCCTTTCTGTTATTTATTTCTCTGTTTCTTATTTTCTACCTTTTTGTTTTCCTGTCTTTTGCATTTCCCACTGGTTTCTAACTTTAGTTTTCTGATTCTTAAGTTTCCATTCAACCCATTTTCTTCGTTACAAATGCTCTCCTTGGCTAGATAAATTGCACAATCTTTATTCCCATCAATGATCTTTGGTGATTGATCATTTCTGAGCGTTGACCAACTTGAACGGCAGTTAGCGTGTTTTTTGAAAAAATTAAGATTTATACCCGATTAAACCCTATCGCTTTTTTAGAAAAGTGTGAAATTTAACTTATTGATAAGTAATGATTTAATATTTTATTTGTGGTTTTTTTAAAGTTTTTCTAAAGCTTAGGGATTTTGAGCCGTTATTAAATGTAACTTTGAGAGAACTACTTGGTTTTCCGAGACGTCGGAAACCGCTATACCGGAAAATCAATTGGAGAAATCACCATGGCAGTGAATGTAAATACAAACGTTTCAGCGATGACAGCGCAACGTTACCTAAACAACGCAAACAGCGCACAACAAACATCAATGGAGCGTCTAGCTTCAGGCTCTAAAATCAACAGCGCGAAAGATGACGCTGCGGGCCTACAAATATCGAACCGTTTGAACGTTCAGAGTCGTGGTCTTGATGTTGCTGTACGTAACGCGAACGACGGTATCTCTATTGCACAAACTGCTGAAGGTGCAATGAACGAGACAACGAACATCCTGCAACGTATGCGTGATTTGTCTCTACAATCTTCAAACGGCTCAAACTCAAAATCTGAGCGTGTAGCGATTCAAGAAGAAGTAACAGCACTGAACGACGAACTGAACCGTATTGCGGAAACCACGTCTTTTGGTGGTAATAAGCTGCTTAACGGTACTCACGGTACTAAATCATTCCAAATCGGTGCGGACAACGGTGAAGCGGTAATGCTTCAACTGAAAGATATGCGCTCTGATAACGCTCAGATGGGTGGTAAAAGCTACCAAACTGAGAACGCAAAAGACAAAGACTGGAACGTTCAAGCTGGCGCAAACGACCTAAAAATGTCGTTCACTGATAACTTCGGCCAAGCACAAGAAATCGATGTGTCTGCGAAAGCGGGCGACGACATCGAAGAGCTAGCAACGTACATCAACGGCCAACAAGATTCTGTTAAAGCGTCTGTAACTGAAGACGGTAAGCTGCAAATGTTTACTGGCAACAATAAAGTTGAAGGCGAAGTGGCATTCTCTGGCAGCCTTGCTGGTGAACTAGGCATGCAACCTGGCAAAGATGTAACGGTTGATACTATCGACGTAACATCAGTTGGCGGCGCACAAGAATCTGTTGCAGTTATCGATGCGGCACTTAAGTATGTAGATAGCCACCGTGCTGAACTGGGTGCTTTCCAAAACCGTTTCGACCACGCTATCAGCAACTTAGACAACATTAACGAGAACGTTAACGCATCTAAGAGCCGTATTAAAGATACCGATTTTGCGAAAGAAACGACTCAGATGACTAAGTCTCAGATCCTTTCTCAAGCATCAAGCTCGATTCTTGCTCAAGCGAAGCAAGCGCCTAACTCGGCACTTAGCCTACTAGGTTAATCGATTAAAAAGCCACGTTGCCACGTTGGTTATAAGCGCTGTTGATCATAAGCGTTGTTGATCATAAACGTTAACGTAAGGCTTCCACAAATTAGCTCGTGGTGAGAGATGAGCGCTAAACAGACCCAGCTTCGGCTGGGTTTTTTATTGCCTGCAATTTGGCGAAGGTGTATTTGAAAAGTGTAATGTTGGTAAGCAGGAGCAAAAGCGAGATTCCCTATCACGTTCGTTCCTCACTGTAGGGAATGACGACTATAGAGAGGTAGCCATCCATTGTTTACTTGAATCGAAGTCGTTGGTCGTCATCCCAGAATCGAGTAGAACGAGATATCAGGGATCTGCTTTGGTTTTTATGTGCAAGGCGACACTTATAAATGAGCGAAGATACGAAACTTTAGCGAATGTCGCCCTATTAATTGAAGCCCGATCACACTTTTCCTTGTTGTTGAAAATAATACGAAAAAACTCGCAATTTTTATTAAAGCTTCTAATTAAGGGGCCGTTAAAGGGATTGAGAGAAATGATATGTACCAATGTAAGGTGAGAGAGACACTGGTGCATAAACAAAATTGACATGTATTTGTGTGAGGTGAGAGTCACGTAAGTACATTAAAAAATGCCTAAAGGAGATCAACTATGGCGATTAATGTAAGCACAAATGTGTCTGCAATGACGGCTCAGCGCTACCTAAATAGCGCGGCTGAAGGTACTCAAAAATCAATGGAGCGTTTGTCTTCTGGCTATAAAATCAATAGCGCAAAAGATGATGCTGCAGGCCTACAAATCTCTAACCGCTTAACGTCGCAAAGCCGTGGCCTAGATATGGCTGTGAAAAACGCGAATGATGGTATCTCTATTGCACAGACAGCTGAAGGTGCAATGAATGAGTCAACCAACATTCTGCAACGTATGCGTGACCTTTCTCTTCAATCTTCAAATGGTTCAAACAGCAAATCTGAACGTGTTGCGATCCAAGAAGAAGTCTCTGCTCTAAACACAGAACTTAACCGTATTGCTGAAACGACCTCTTTTGGTGGTAACAAGCTTCTTAACGGTACTTACGGCAGCCAATCTTTCCAAATCGGTGCAGATTCTGGTGAAGCAGTAATGCTGACGATGAATAACATGCGTACTGATACTCAAGACATGGGTGGCAAGAGCTACGGCGTTACAGAAGGCAAAGATGCTTCTTGGCGTGTAGCTGCAGGTTCTGATCTGACTATCAAATACAACGATAAGTTTGGTGAAGCACAAGAGTTGTCTATTTCTGCGAAGGAAGGCAACGATATGGAAGAGCTAGCAACTTACATCAATGGTCAGAGCCAAGACGTTAAAGCGTCAGTTGGTGAAGGCGGCAAACTGCAACTTTTCGCTTCAAGCCAAAAAGTTGAAGGTGATGTTGAGTTCGGCGGCAGCCTTGCTGGTGAACTTGGTATTGGTGCAGCTAAAGACGTTACTGTTAACGACATTGACGTAACTTCGGTTGCTGGCGCGAACGAAGCGGTATCTATCATTGATGGCGCACTAAAATCTGTAGATAGTAACCGTGCTTCTCTTGGTGCTTTCCAAAACCGTTTTGACCACGCAATCAGCAACTTAGATAACATCAACGAAAACGTTAATGCATCTAAGAGCCGTATCAAAGATACCGATTACGCGAAAGAAACGACAGCAATGACGAAGTCTCAAATCCTACAACAGGCGAGTACTTCTATCCTAGCTCAAGCAAAACAATCACCATCAGCAGCTCTAAGCTTATTGGGCTAAACTTACCTCGGTAAGTGGCGGTAAACTCTACTCTGGGTAGAGTTTTACTGTATGGCTCACAAAGGAGGGAGGGAGACTGTTATGGAAATACCATCCAACGCATCGAACATCCAGCCTTATGGCTCACCTAATGGCATTAAATTTGCAAGCGATGAAGGTAGTAGTGCGTCGAGCACTTCACGACTGAAAGAAGCAACATCTTATGGCAAGGTAGAAAAATCGAAAGAGCAAGCTACCGAAGCCGCGATTCAATTAGCTCAACATCGACAAGAGTTAAACGATGAAGAGCGAGTCAAGATGGTAGAGAAGGTAAACGAGTTTATCTCCTCTCTCAACAAGGGTGTTGCCTTTAAAGTCGATGAAGAGTCGGGGAGAGATGTGGTTACCATTTATGAGACCACCACCGGTGATATTATTCGCCAGATCCCTGACGAAGAAATGCTTGAAATTCTAAGACGCCTAGCAGCCCAAAATTCAAATAGTAGAATATTTGAGGTGAAGGTTTAAGTCGTATTATTGAGGTGGTTTAATGAGTTTTGGCCCAATGGGGATTTCGTCTGGCATGGATATCAATTCCATGGTCAGCAAAATTGTTGATTCGGAGCGTGTACCTAAACAGCAACGAATTGATAATGAACGAACGCGAATCGATACCAGCATTAGTGCCTATGGAAGACTCAGAGAATCCCTTGATTCGATGAAAAACCTGATGACAAACTTTCGTCAGGAAAAAGCTTTTGCTGTGCGAACAGTTGAAAGTACCGATGAAGGTCTTGTCTCTGCAACCGCGACTACCGAAGCGATCGCTGGCAAGTATGCCATCGATGTGTTGCAGCTTGCCCAGAGTCATAAAGTGGCTTCTGATGTACTGTCAGAGGACATGAAATTTGGCCCAGGTAAGCTGCAGGTTTCGCTTGGTGATGACAGCTTTGATGTGCAAGTTGGCGACAGATCGAAACTTATCGATGTCGTTCGCAGTATAAACGGCGCAGATAGCAATCCAGGCGTTCGTGCATCTATTATCAATGATGTCGAAGGCCCACGACTTATTGTCGCCTCGAACCAGTCTGGTTCAGATCAGCAGATCAGCATTAATGTAGAGTCTGATGCTGCTAATCCTCTAAAAAAACTCGAATACAAAACTCTAGAAGAGCGTGTGAAGGCGCTTGAGAAAGCGCGCCTTGCTGCACAAGATGTTCTTGCTCTAACCCCTGCAGGAAAAGCCGTTGAACTCATCGATGAAGCGATCGCTAACGATGACCCAAATGCGAGTGAAAAACTCGATGAAAACGGCAATGTTATCCCAGCAACCCAAACCGATTCTGCCTCAGATGTTGACGGAGACTCTCAAAGTCTTAGCTACGGCGAGCAAGCTGCAGCCGATGGTCAAGCTGCCCTAGATGCAGCTCAGGCGTCAAAGTCTGTGATGCCCGAAGACAATATCCCAGGTTGGACTGAAACAGCCTCAGGAACTCTTTTAGATTCTTACTACACACCAGAACTTGAGCTTGATGAAAAAGCGATAGAGAAGGCGCCTGATGTGCCGGGGTGGTCAAATGCTGCCTCGGGTACTCTGACCGATTCCTACGTGACGCCGAAAGAAGCTCAGCAAAAGCTTGAAGCTGAACAAGCGCGAATCGAAGATAAAATTTCACAAGAAAAAGCCGATTTGGCTGAGAAAGTTCAAAAAGGCGAATTGACCGCGGAACAAGCCAAAAAAATTGAGCGTGCGAAATTAGAACCCAAAGAGCGTGAGCTTTTAGAGAAAGTCGATAAAGTGCAAGCTGACCTCGAACAGGCACAACAGTCTTTTGATACCTATAGCGGTATGGCTGAAGTTCAGGCGGGGCAAGATTCAATGGTCGTTCTAGACGGCGTTGCACAGCTTTCGAGTAATAACAATGTGATTGAAGATGCCGTAGAAGGTATCGATATTACGGTGAAAGGCAAAACGCCAAAAGATAAGCCACCGGCCGAAATCGGTGTTGAGTACGACCGTAATAGTGTGCGCCAAGACATTGAATCTTTCGTTAACTCTTACAATCAGTTTTATCAAGTGTCTAAGAACTTGGCGGGTGTTGATCCAACGACTGGCCAAAAAGGGCCGCTTTCTGGCGACAGTACTGTACGTAATGCCGACTCGCGATTGAAAGGGGTGTTCTCATCAAGTATTGAAGGCGCGCCTGCTAATCTCAAGTCATTGACTGAATTTGGTATCACGACCACAAGGCAAGGCTCGCTAGAAATTAACTACGACATGCTTGATCGTCAACTTAATAATAACTTCGATAAGTTGGGTGAGTTCTTTGGCGGCAACAATGGTTTCGCCAAAAAAGTGGAAGATGCGATTCAAGGTATCACAGGTATCACAGGTTCGATTCGTACTAGAGAAAAGAGCTTAGTCGAGCAAAACTACCGCTTGGTTGATGACCAAAGCGCACTCGATCGACGCATGGACAGCCTAGAAAACCGTACACATTCTAAGTTTACTGCCATGCAAGATGCGACTAGCAAGATGCAATCCCAGCTGGGCAGTATGATGAATGCGTTGGGCTAATAGATGAACAGTCAGCTGCAAGAGCTTTGTGAACTCGATCAATTAATTATCTCTAAGCTTGAATTTAGTGAAATTAATGCTGAAGAAATAACGCGGCTTGTCGATAACAGAGAACAGTTATTGCAAAACGTGCTTCAAATAATCGACTCACACCCCGACGTTAAGCAAAGTTCTGAATGGTTTGAAGCCATTACCAGAACCAGAAAATTAGTCGAATTGATGCAGTCTGAGACGAGTCGAGTAGGTAAGACCCTAAACAAATACCGTCACGGCGCTAAATCAGTTCAACAATACAAAAAGTTTTTATAAAAGAGGTTTACTATGCGCGGTTCTTTACAGGCATATAAAAAGGTATCAGTGGATAGTCAGCTAACAGCTGCCTCACCGCATAAGATTGTACAAATGCTAATGGCAGGTGCTATCGAGCGCTTGATTCAAGGTAAAGCGGCAATGCAAGCGGGCAACATCCCAGTGAAAGGCGAGCGACTTGGTAAGGCTCTGGATATCATTATTAGCCTACGTAGTTGCCTGTCTATGGACGATGGTGGCGATATTGCGAAAAACCTAGATCAACTTTATGAGTTCATGATCACGCAAATTTCTGCGGCAAATCACAAAAATGACCCACAGCCTATTGATGATGTTATCGATATTATCCGCGAAATTAAGAGCGCTTGGGACCAAATTCCGAACGAATATCACAACTTGACGTCTGCTGACGTAGGTATTTAAAGAAAAACTGCAGTTTTAACCAATCTCATATCCCTTAATTGGTTGGTTGCCTTATTTTTTTAATCAAATAAAATAGAAGCCATTAGATAGCCTAATGGCTTTTTTCGTTGCTGATTTCCTAAATTTGTCCACGTAGACCATAATCATTGATACTTTTCTCTGTTTTATCGATTACGTCGCTCACCGTTTTTCTGCATCGCACCAAAATAAAGGCAATAATTCCTACTTATGCAAGGTTTGGCAAAACTGCTTGTCGTCGACGATAGCGCTCAAGATCGTCACAATTTAAGCACAATATTAGAGTTTGTAGGAGAGAGCTGCGAAGTAATCAGCTCTGAACAAGCACGTAAAGTTGACTGGTCACTACAGTGGGCCGGCTGCATTATTGGTACCATTAAAGGTAAAGGCTTCAACGCATTACTGAATGAAAAGCTTGTTCACGCCAATCACATCCCTTTACTGGTGATTGGTAAAAACAATCACCCGGTTGACGAGCTAACTAACTATGTTGGCGAGCTTGAACTTCCTCTTAACTACCCGCAATTAAGTGATGCATTAAGGCACTGTAAAGATTTCTTAGGCCGCAAGGGCGTTCAAGTGGTGTCTTCGGCACGCAAGAACACACTGTTTCGCAGCTTAGTAGGGCAAAGTGCTGGCATTCAAGAAGTACGTCACTTAATTGAACAAGTCTCTTCTACGGAAGCGAACGTGCTGATTCTTGGTGAATCTGGTACAGGCAAAGAAGTCGTAGCGCGTAATATTCACTATCACTCTAAGCGTCGTTCTGGTCCTTTCGTGCCGGTGAATTGTGGTGCTATTCCACCAGACTTACTCGAAAGTGAGTTGTTTGGTCATGAGAAGGGCGCATTTACTGGTGCGATTACCGCACGAAAAGGTCGCTTTGAATTGGCTGAAGGTGGCACACTGTTTCTTGATGAAATTGGCGATATGCCAATGGCAATGCAAGTTAAGTTGTTGCGTGTACTGCAAGAGCGCTGTTTTGAACGCGTAGGTGGCAACAGCACCATTAAAGCTGACGTTCGTGTGATTGCAGCAACACACCGCAATCTTGAAGACATGATCGACGATGACTCGTTCCGTGAAGACCTTTATTACCGCTTGAATGTATTCCCGATTGAAATGCCGGCGCTTCAAGATCGTAAAGAAGATATTCCACTGTTGCTTCAAGAGCTAATGACTCGAATGGAAGCGGAAGGCAGTATGCCTATCTGCTTCACGGCACGTGCTATCAATTCTTTGATGGAGCACTATTGGCCAGGTAACGTTCGTGAGCTAGCGAACCTCGTCGAGCGAATGGTTATCCTGTATCCGAATAGCTTGGTTGATGTGAATCATCTACCCACTAAATATAGATACAGTGATATCCCAGAGTTCCAGCCTGAATTTAATCGCTTTGTTTCGGAAGAAGAGCAAGAACGTGATGCACTTTCTGATTTGTTCTCAGAAGATTTCAGCTTTGATCAGCAAGATGATCTTGCCGATAACGCCAATGCGCCTCAAGAGTTACCACCAGAAGGTGTTAATTTGAAAGAGCTGTTGGCGGATATGGAAGTGAACATGATTAACCAAGCTTTGGAAGCGCAGGGTGGCATTGTTGCCCGTGCTGCAGACATGCTTGGAATGCGCAGAACCACTCTGGTTGAAAAAATGCGTAAGTATAATCTACAGCGATAGAGCTCAGATTCGTGTTCAGCGATATCAAATTAAGACGGGTGTTGAGTTAAAGCATCGTTTTGGTTGAGAGAATAGAGAGGGCATAGTCGAGTTGTTGCTTGCTTAACTATGTGATAAATATAGCAAATAGCCTGACGCGTGTTTTACGTGTCAGGCTGTTTTAGTATTTGAGGCAAATTTTTGACATGCACGGATCTAACGAATCAGAAAATCAGTCACACCTAGATTCAGTTGAACAGCAGGTTGAGCGCTATAAGCAAGTGCTTGATGTGATGCCAGCAGGTGTCATCTTGTTAGATACTCATGGTGAAGTAAGGGAAGCGAACCCAGAAGCGCATCGAATTTTAGGTGTGGAACTGGTGGGCGAGAAGTGGTTTTCGGTGATTCAAAGTGCCTTTGACCCAAAAGACGATGATGGACATGAGATCTCATTGAAGAACGGGCGTAAAGTGCGTTTGGCAATTTCAGCTTCTACCACGGGTCAACTTATCCTGATCACTGACCTGACAGAAACTCGTCTTCTACAGTCTCGCGTGAGTGATCTTCAGCGCTTGTCGTCGTTAGGCAGAATGGTAGCCTCGTTGGCACACCAGGTTCGTACGCCACTTTCTAGTGCGATGTTGTATGCATCCAACCTTGCCGCGCCGAACCTGCCGCCAGCAACAAAAACGCGCTTTCAATCTAAGCTTATGGATAGGCTCCATGACTTAGAGAAGCAAGTGAATGATATGCTGTTGTTTGCTAAAGGTGGCGACAACAAGGTTGTGAAGCCATTTACCGTTGCTGAACTGATCACTGAATTTCACCCAATGGTGGAAGCGGCATTAAAATCGAACCAGATTGATTATTGCCAGGAAGTGGAAGGCGAAGAAACTCAGATGTTTGGCAATGCTAATGCTATCGCTTCTGCTCTGAGCAACCTAGTTTTGAACGCAGTGCAAATTGCGGGTAAAGAATCGCAGATTGATGTTTTTTTTAGGCCCGTAAACGGCGAGCTTAAGATATCAGTGCAAGACAGTGGCCCCGGCGTACCGAAAGAGCTTCAAGGTAAAATTATGGAACCCTTCTTTACCACTCGTTCGCAAGGTACAGGTCTAGGTTTAGCCGTTGTACAAATGGTCTGTCGAGCACATGAAGGCCGACTGGAATTGATATCAGAAGAAGGGGACGGCGCATGCTTTACCATGTGTCTACCGCTGGAAAGAAGCGCTTCTTCTGAAGACTAATAAGTTTTAACTGAATTTACACTGGAGAATCCTATGGCTCAAAGCAAAGTGTTAATCGTCGAAGATGATGAAGGTCTACGCGAAGCCCTTGTCGACACTCTCGCGCTTGCTGGCTATGAATGGCTGGAAGCGGATTGTGCGGAAGATGCTCTGGTAAAATTGAAATCGAACTCCGTTGATATTGTTGTCTCTGATGTGCAGATGGCAGGTATGGGCGGCTTAGCACTGTTAAGAAATATCAAGCAGCATTGGCCAAATCTACCAGTATTGTTGATGACAGCGTATGCCAACATTGAAGACGCCGTTGCCGCAATGAAAGAGGGCGCTATAGACTATATGGCAAAGCCATTTGCGCCTGAAGTGCTGCTTAATATGGTGAGCCGTTACGCTCCGGTAAAATCGGATGATAATGGCGATGCCATCGTTGCCGATGAGAAAAGCATCAAACTAATGATGTTGGCTGATAAGGTGGCTAAAACCGATGCTAACGTCATGGTGTTGGGGCCAAGTGGTTCTGGTAAAGAGGTCATGTCTCGCTATATTCACAACGCTTCGAGCCGTAAAGACGGTCCGTTTGTTGCGATTAACTGCGCCGCGATTCCAGATAACATGTTGGAAGCAACACTGTTTGGCTACGATAAAGGCGCGTTTACTGGCGCTATTCAAGCTTGTCCTGGTAAATTTGAGCAAGCTCAAGGCGGTACTATTTTGTTGGATGAGATCAGTGAAATGGATCTTAGCCTACAAGCGAAACTACTGCGCGTGTTGCAAGAGCGCGAAGTTGAACGTCTTGGTAGCCGTAAGAGTATCAAACTGGATGTTCGTGTTCTGGCAACCAGTAACCGCGACCTAAAGCAGTATGTTTCTGAAGGGAATTTCCGTGAAGATTTATACTACCGCCTGAATGTATTTCCAATTACTTGGCCAGCACTGTGTGAACGTAAAGGCGATATTGAGCCGCTTGCGAAGCACTTGGTTGAGCGCCATTGCACCAAACTTGGTATGCCCGTTCCTGTTCTGTCCGAGCAAGCCATCAGTAAGCTCGTCAATTATCCGTGGCCGGGTAATGTGCGTGAACTGGATAATGTCGTGCAGCGCGCTCTAATTCTGAGTGAGCAAGAAAATATTTCAGGTGAGCACATCTTACTTGAAGGTGTCGATTGGCAAGACGCAAGTGGCCTACAGCAAATTGTTGAAGGCAACAGTGTTGCCGTGCCAGATATTAAGCCGATTGCTGAAGCGAACCCTATTGGTAAAGTCGTGTCTGCCAGCGAAGGGCTTGGAAATGAGCTTCGAGATCAAGAGTATGCAATTATTCTTGAGACGCTGATCGCTTGTAATGGCCGACGCAAAGAAATGGCAGAAAAGTTGGGCATTAGCCCTCGCACATTGCGTTATAAGTTGGCGAAAATGCGCGATGCTGGAATAGATATCCCAAACTGAGGATAGATTAGTAGTGTCAGCTTTCTGACTAGTGTAATACGATATCTAGTCAATTTAATGTGTGGCACGCTAATTGCTCTGTCAATAATACAGCTAAATAGATAGTCATAATTTTGACTCCTGAGGTAGTAGATGAGAATAGATGGTTTACAAGGCGAAATGCAGGCAATGATGGTTGAAGCTGCTAGCGCGCGTCCTGCTGCAACGGGGCAAGCGGTCGGTGCAGATTTTGGCAACATGCTGACGCAGGCCATTAATAACGTGAACTCATTACAAAAGACCTCAGGTGATCTTCAAGCTCGTTTTGATAGTGGCGACCAAAGCGTGTCTCTATCGGACGTGATGATTGCTCGTAATAAATCTAGTGTGGCTTTTGAGGCGACGATCCAAATTAGAAATAGATTGGTCGAATCGTACAAAGAGCTGATGAATATGCCGGTATAAGTTGGGTAATTAAATAGTGGCAGATAATAGTCAAACAACAGATTTAACCGTAAGCGATAGCAATGACCATGCACTTATTGCAGGTTCGGAGCTTGACGGAGAAGGGCAAAATCCCGATCTAGGTGAACGCAGTTCCTCTAAGTTCGATATGGCCGTCGGTGATCTCGATTTACTTCGTCAGGTCGTCTTAGTCCTATCTATTTCTATCTGTGTAGCGCTGATTGTGATGCTGTTTTTCTGGGTGAAAGAGCCAGAAATGCGTCCATTAGGGGCTTATGAAACAGAAGAGTTGATTCCCGTACTTGATTACTTGGATCTACAAAAGATCGAATACACTCTTGAAGGTAACACTATCTCGGTACCCGCCAGTGAGTACAACTCATTAAAGCTTAATATGGTACGAGCGGGTTTGAATCAAGAGCGAAACGCAGGTGATGACATCCTCATGCAAGACATGGGTTTTGGTGTATCACAACGTGTCGAGCAAGAGCGCCTTAAATTAAGTCGTGAAAGACAGCTTGCGAAAGCCATTGAGCAGATGAAACAGGTACGTAAAGCTCAGGTTTTATTAGCCTTGCCAAAGCAGAGTGTCTTTGTTCGTCACAATCAAGAAGCCTCAGCTTCCGTATTTCTGACTCTGAAAACTGGCAGTAACCTCAAGCAGCAAGAAGTTGATTCTGTTGTCGACATGGTGGCAAGTGCCGTTCCGGGAATGAAAACCTCACGTATCACGGTGACCGATCAGCATGGCCGACTGTTGAACTCAGGTTCTCAAGACCCGATGTCAGCTGCGCGTCGTAAAGAACATGAGTTAGAGCGTAATCAAGAGCAAGCGCTGCGTGAAAAAATTGACTCTATCCTAATTCCTATTCTTGGGTTTGGTAACTATACCGCTCAGGTTGATATTCAGCTTGATTTTAGTGCTGTGGAACAAACGAGAAAACGTTTTGATCCGAATACGCCAGCGACTCGAAGTGAATACACGTTAGAAGATTACAACAACGGTAACACTGTGGCTGGTATTCCTGGTGCTTTGAGTAACCAGCCCCCAGCAGATGCTTCAATTCCTCAAGATGTCGCTCAGATGAAAGACGGTGCGATGACGGGGCAAGGCTCGGTTCACAAAGAAGCGACCCGAAACTTTGAGCTAGACACAACCATCAGCCATGAACGTAAACAGAGTGGCACGGTTAACCGCCAGACGGTATCGGTAGCGATCAAAGACCGTCAATCACTGAACCCTGATACGGGCGAAGTGGTTCATACGCCAATCCCTGCCAGCGAAATTAATGCGATTCGTCAGGTACTGATTGGTACTGTCGGCTTTGACGAAAATCGTGGCGATTTACTCAATGTGTTAAGCATGCAGTTCGCACCACAAGTGACGGATGTTGTTGCTGATGTACCAATTTGGGAACATCCAAACTTCAATGATTGGGTACGTTGGTTTGCGAGCGCGTTGGTTATTATCGTCGTGGTATTGGTACTTGTTCGCCCTGCAATGAAGAAACTGCTTAACCCAGCAGCTGACGACGATGATCAAATGTACGGCCCTGATGGCATGCCAATTGGCGCCGACGGCGAAACCAGCTTAATTGGTGGTGATATTGAAGGTGGCGAGTTGTTTGAATTTGGTTCAAGCATCGACTTACCAAACCTTCATAAAGACGAAGATGTGCTGAAAGCAGTACGTGCTCTTGTAGCGAATGAACCAGAGCTAGCAGCTCAAGTAGTTAAGAATTGGATGGTAGATGGCTAACGAAATAGTTCCACAACAAACGGAAGGTGGTGAAGTACTTGATGTCTCTGGCGTGGATATCGGTTCTATCTCAGGCGATGAACGCGCTGCGATCTTGTTGCTAAGTTTAAATGAAGAAGACGCTGCTGGTATTATTCGTCACCTAGAACCAAAGCAAGTTCAGCGTGTGGGTAGTGCAATGGCGCGAGCGACTGATCTTTCCCAAGAAAAAGTGGGAGCGGTTCACCGTGCTTTCTTAGATGATATTCAGAAGTACACCAACATTGGTATGGGCAGTGAAGACTTCATGCGTAATGCGCTGGTCGCTGCCTTGGGTGAAGACAAGGCGAATAACCTTGTTGATCAAATTCTTCTTGGTACTGGCTCGAAAGGTTTGGACTCACTTAAGTGGATGGATCCTCGTCAGGTGGCGAGTATCATCATCAACGAGCACCCTCAGATTCAAACCATTGTGTTGTCGTACCTCGATTCTGATCAGTCGGCTGAGATTCTGTCTCAATTCCCAGAAAGAGTTCGTCTGGATCTGATGATGCGTATCGCTAACCTTGAAGAAGTTCAACCTTCGGCTCTTGCTGAATTGAACGAAATCATGGAGAAACAGTTTGCGGGTCAAGCGGGTGCTCAAGCTGCCAAAATTGGTGGCCTGAAAGCTGCGGCTGAGATCATGAACTACATGGACAATAATGTGGAAGGCGTCTTGATGGATCAAATCCGTGATCAAGACGAAGATATGGCAACGCAGATTCAAGATCTTATGTTTGTCTTTGAAAACCTTATTGAAGTTGATGACCAAGGTGTTCAACGACTGCTGCGTGATGTTCCACAAGACGTTCTACAAAAAGCGCTTAAAGGTGCTGATGACGGTCTACGTGAAAAGATCTTCAAGAACATGTCTAAACGTGCTGCCGATATGATGAGAGACGACATTGAGGCGATGCCGCCAGTAAAAGTCTCCGACGTGGAAGCGGCTCAAAAAGAAATATTGGGTATTGCGAGGAAAATGGCAGACAGTGGCGAGATTATGCTGTCTGGTGGCGCCGACGAGTTCCTTTAATACAGAAACCTCAAGAGCCCCACACTGTTGGGGCTTTTCTTTATCCAATCTCGAACCCAAGATTAACTCCGTTCAACGGCTTGAATTTACAATGCAGCTGGACGCATTCATAGATAGGTACTGATATGTCAGGTGATAGAAAACGCGGCTTCCTTCGCCCTGAAGAAGATAATACGGTTGCCCAACCTCAGAAATGGGGGTTGCCTGACTACACCTCTGATGTGAATAAACAAGCCAAAGAAACGGCCTTTAATTACGATCCTAGTTGGATGCCGACGGTTGAAGAAGCCATTGAAGACGAAGAGCTTGTTCTGACTGAAGAGCAAATCGAACTGATTAAGCAAGGTGCTTATCAGGAAGGGCTTCATCAAGGCCAAGAAGCTGGCTTTAAACAGGGTTACGATAAAGGTAAAGAAGAAGGGTTTACTGCAGGCCATGAAGAAGGCAACCAAGCCGGCAAGCTTGAAGGCGTGACTGCTGGTCAAGAGTACATTCAGCAGCAAGTTGCCATCTTTATGGGGCTAGCCAACCAGTTTGCTCAACCGTTAGAGCTGATGAACGCTCAGGTAGAGAAGCAATTGGTGGACATGGTACTGACCATGGTCAAAGAAGTGGTTCATGTTGAAGTGCAAACCAACCCACAAATCATATTAGATACCGTCAAAGAGTCGGTCGAGTCGTTGCCGATCTCAGGTCATGCGATCACATTGAAGCTTAATCCCGAAGACGTCGCGATTATTCGTTCTGCGTATGGCGAAACTGAATTGGATTGCCGCAATTGGACGTTAGTTGCAGAGCCGGCACTCAACCGTGGTGACGTACAAATCGAAGCGGGTGAGTCGAGCGTTAACTACCGCATGGAAGACCGTGTGAAAAATGTCATTCAAAACTTCTGCGGCGCAAACCGTCATCAGGGCCATGAGTAATGCTCGAATTAGCAAATCGTCTTAGCCAATACAAAGTCGAAGGGCTAAAATCGCGACCAATTGCCTCTGGTAAGTTAGTACGCGTTGTTGGCTTAACGCTTGAAGCGACTGGTTGTAAAGCACCCATCGGCAGCCTGTGTTTAGTAGAAACCATGTCTGGTCAGATGGAGGCCGAAGTCGTCGGCTTCTCTGGCGATAACTTATTTTTGATGCCGAGTGAACAAATCACTGGGATATTACCTGGCGCTCGTGTGACCCCCGTGACCACTGAAAGCGGTATCCCTGTCGGAATGGAATTGCTTGGTCGAGTGATCGACGGGGTGGGTAATCCACTTGATGGGCTAGGTTCAATCTATACCGAACAACGCGCTTCATTTAATGCTGAGCCAATCAACCCTTTAGCTCGAAAACCTATCTCTGAACCGCTCGATGTCGGCTTGAAGGCCATAAACGGTTTGCTGACGGTAGGTAAAGGTCAGCGTATTGGTCTGTTTGCTGGTTCCGGTGTCGGTAAGTCGGTCACGCTCGGGATGATGACTCGAGGCACGACCGCGCAAGTGGTGGTGGTAGGTCTAATCGGTGAGCGTGGACGAGAAGTTAAAGAATTTATTGAAGAGATTCTTGGCGAAGATGGACGCAAACGATCTGTGGTGGTCGCTGCTCCTGCGGATTCATCGCCACTGATGCGATTGAAAGGTTGTCAAACTGCACTGGCTGTAGCTGAGTACTTCCGCGACCAAGGTTTAGATGTTCTTTTATTAATGGATTCATTGACCCGTTTTGCTCAGGCTCAGCGTGAAATTGCTCTGTCTGTGGGTGAGCCGCCAGCAACCAAAGGTTATCCGCCATCAGTCTTCGCTAAGCTTCCTGCGCTGGTGGAACGTGCGGGTAACGGCAACGATGAACAAGGTTCTATCACGGCTTTCTTTACCGTTTTAACTGAAGGTGATGACTTACAAGACCCGATTGCCGATGCGTCACGAGCGATTCTTGATGGTCACATTGTTTTATCGCGTGAGATGGCCGATGCCGGACATTATCCTGCGATTGATGTCGAGAAATCCGTTAGTCGTGTTATGCCGCAAATCACCACCGAAGAACATGTATTGATGTCGAAAGCGGTGCGCCAAGTACTCTCTATCTGTCGTAAAAACCAAGATTTGGTATCGATTGGTGCTTACAAACCAGGGACTGACCCTGCAATTGATAGTGCCTTCACCTTGAAACCGAGGTTGGACGAGTACTTACAGCAAAAAATGAAAGAAACGGTTCCCTATGACATGTGTGTCAACATGTTGAAACATGTATTGGGTGGCTAACGAATGAATAAGGTTAGTCATGGATAACGCATTAGAATTTTTGCTCGACCAAGCCAAGGATCAAGAGAACCAAGCCGTACTCGCGCTCAACAAAGCGAATTCAGAGCTTCAAGGTTACTATGAGCAGGTCGCTCAGATTGAAAAGTACCGACTTGATTACTGTCAGCAACTTATTGACCGCGGAAAAGCAGGACTCACAGCGAGTCAGTACGGTCACTTGAACCGTTTTTTAACTCAACTAGATGAAACATTATCTAAACAGAGAGAAGCGGAGCATCATTTTAAAAACCAAGTCGACAACTGCCAAAACTACTGGATGGAGCTACGTAAAAAGCGTAAATCCTACGAGTGGTTGATGGAGAAAAAACAGAAAGAGAAGGCAAAGCTGCAAGATCAACGAGAACAAAAGCAAATGGATGAGTTCTCGACGCTGATGTATGGCCGAAAGAAGATGTGATCCTAAGCCCTGAATGACGAAGGTGTTGTCGTTCAGATTGTGAGAACAGAACTAATAGGCATGTTTCTTGCTCCGTTTTATATAAAATTGCGCGTTATGCCCAACAAAGGCATGAAAAGCACCCGACTTTCTTTTTGTTGTCCGATTTATGGCAGCAAAGCTAGTAGATAGAGCTTGTATATATGAATGTTAGCCTTTCCTCAAATTCAGCGACCAACAAAACGTCATCGTTGTTGGACACCGGTTCTGCCTCTTCAAAGGTAGAAGAGACCGGCGACTCTAAAGGTTTCTTAGAGTCTTTTAAAGAAGCGCTAGGCTTTGAAGAAAGTGACAGCAAAGCGGCAGTAAAAGACACTGATGGCGCCCCAAAATCAGATGAAAAACAGACCTCTTCGGAAGACGAAGTATCGGCTGAAAAGACTAAAGGTAATTCAACTGAGTCTAAGATCGCTGATGAGGCTAGCGAAGCTCAAACCAAGCAGGCTAAAGCAGCGGCGGATGCTGAAAATACGGCTACTAGCAACGCAGCTACTGAACAGACGTCTGAACTAAATTCACCGTCGAGCGATAAAGCCTCGCCGAAACCGTCTGATGACGATACCTTGGCTGCGGCTCAGCCCAAAGGTGACCAGTCCCAGAAAGCTCTGGTTAATAGTGATTCTGATACACAATCCGCAGAGCTGAATGCTCAGGGGGCATCTCAAGCTAGTGCTGCTATGAGTGAAGGCAATAAATTGCTTGGTCAGTTGGACGAGGCAAACAAAACACTGAATCAATCTGACAACGGCAAAGGCTTGCCTCAGCAAGTGAAGGCTGATGAAGCTCAAGGCAAGATTGTAGGTGCGACTGCTGTGGGCGTTCTTGCGACCGACACCGTGGGTAAACCGGCACAACAAACCAATGCAACAAATCAAGAAAACGGTCTTGAGGTCGATTCTGAAATTGCCGTGCTTACCGGAGGTAAGGGTGTTTCACAGTTGACTGATGATGAAATTCGACAGTTGATGGATAAAGGCGTCACCCCAGAACAAATTGAAGCGAGTATGAGCCGAGAGTTGCGCCAAAAGAACGCGGCCAGTGCGGTTGCTGCCGATCAGAGTCAAGCACTCTCAGCAGCGGATATGGAACTTGCAAAACAGGTTGATGCCCATACCAAAGCGTTAAACCAATTGAATGGACAAATCGAATCAGAACAGTCTGTTGTCGATGGTCTGGTTCAAAAGCAACAAAGTGGCGCTAAGTTGACGGTCGATGAGCAAGCTGCGCTGGCTCAAGCAACCTCTAACTTAGAAGTATTGAATCAACAGCTAACCAATGTTCAACAGCAAGCAACGGCTTTACTAAGCCAAGATCCGAACGTGAACAGCATACCCGGTGAACCCACCGCTATTGATTGGGACAACACTGATTCAAATGAAGCCAAAGCCTTAGCCGCGGTGGCATCAACAGCGGCAGTAGCGACTGCTGCACAACAAGTATCAGCGCAGGCCGCTTCTCAATCAGCAAATAATGCTCTTACGGATAAGGCGGCAATGCTGCACGCCAATAATGCGCATGCGGCTCAACAGGCAGCGGCTCAGCAATTACAACAAGGGAATGCCGCTCCAATGCAGCAGCAAGCGGCTTTAGACCCAAGCTTAACGGCACAAAGCCTAGCGATGAATGCAACGCCAGCGGCCACAAAAGCAAGCTCGACTGACGCGCTTCTTAAAGCGGGAGCTGGTGCCGCTGCATTGTCTGGTTTGGGTAAAGCGGGTGCTAAAGAAGATTCTAAAGACTCGACCTTGGCCCAGCAGATCGCTTCTGCGGCTGGTGCACAAGGTACAGCAACGGTTGGTTCAGCACCTACACGAGCTGAAATTCAAGCTGCTCAACAAGCGCCTTTACAGCTCACCAAAGAGCTAGCCAATGAGCAGGTCGCGGAAAAAGTCCAAATGATGATGTCTAAGAACCTCAAGAACTTGGACATTCGTCTCGACCCACCAGAATTGGGTCAGATGAAAATCCGCATGACCATGAATAATGATGTGGCGAACGTGCACTTTACGGTTAGTAATCAACAGGCAAGAGATGTGATTGAACAAACCTTACCTCGCTTGAGGGAGATGCTTGCTCAACAAGGCCTACAACTAGCCGATTCGTCAGTTCAGCAACAGAGCTCTGGTCAGGGACAGGATAGATACAACAATGGTGAGCAACAATCCGGCACTAACCGCACAAATGATGGCCAAGGTGATGAAAACCTTGATAGTGGCAGCAATCTTGAATTGAATGTCGCATCAAAGCGTGATGGAATTAGTTATTATGCCTAATATCAGGCTAAGAACGCTTGGTTGATAGAAAGAACCATCAGTTAATAGAAAGTACTGTTAGTTAATAGAAAAAACCGTCAGTTAATCGAAAGAACAGGAAGTTAGAGTAAAGTATGGCAGAAGAACAAGATGCACCTAAAGGGAAGAGCAAGCTCCTTATCATCATTATAGCGGTAGTCGTTTTGCTGCTTGGCATAGGTGGTGCGCTGTTCTTTTTCTTAGGCTCCGATGATAGTGCCTCTGAATCTCAGTCTCAGCCAGCCACCGCAGTGGTCGCAGCAGAGCCTGTCATGTATGTTAATATTCCTCAGCCTTTCTTGTTTAATGTGACGGGGGATAAAAAAGATCGCCTAGTTCAGATAAAAGCACAGCTGATGGTACGTGGCAGTAAGAATGAAGACCTCGCACGTTACCACTCTCCACTCGTAGAAAGTACGCTACTGGCCACGTTCGCTTCGGCAACGGTTGATCAATTACGCTCACCCACTGGGCGAATTGAACTGCGTGACAAGGCAACTGAAGATATTAAAGCAAGTCTGGCTCAAGCTGTTGGCCAGCCTGTGATTGAAAAAGTGTTATTCACTGACTTCGTAATTCAATAGGTAATTTGTGACCGATTTATTAAGCCAAGACGAAATTGATGCGCTATTACATGGCGTTGATGATGTTGAAGAAGTTGAAGATGTCTTAGAAACCGAGAATGACAGTGCGGTCAATTTCGACTTCTCATCTCAAGATCGAATCGTCCGTGGTCGAATGCCGACCCTTGAACTTATTAACGAGCGCTTCGCACGTCATATGCGGATCAGTTTGTTCAATATGTTACGTAAAACGGCTGAAGTGTCGATCAATGGCGTACAAATGATGAAGTTTGGTGAGTACCAAAACACATTGTATGTACCCACCAGTTTAAACATGGTTCGTTTCCGCCCGTTGAAAGGTACGGCGCTGATCACTATGGAAGCACGCCTTGTATTTATTCTTGTAGAAAACTTTTTCGGTGGTGACGGCCGTTTCCACGCCAAGATTGAAGGCCGTGAATTCACGCCAACAGAAAGACGAATTATTCAGTTACTGCTGAAGATTGTTTTTGAAGATTACAAAGAAGCTTGGTCTCCAGTGATGGGGGTTGAGTTTGAATACTTGGATTCTGAAGTGAACCCTAGCATGGCGAACATTGTGAGCCCAACCGAAGTGATTGTTGTAAGTTCATTCCACATTGAAGTGGATGGCGGTGGTGGTGATTTCCACGTCGTGATGCCTTATTCCATGGTTGAGCCGATTCGTGAATTGCTTGATGCCGGTGTTCAATCAGACAAAATGGAAACCGACGTTCGTTGGAGCACCGCGCTGCGTGATGAAATCATGGATGTGCCAGTCAATTTTCGCGTGAACTTGTTAGAGCAAGATATTTCCCTGCGTGATTTGATGGAGCTGCGCCCAGGGGATGTCATTCCCATGAATATGCCTGAACACGCGACGATGTTTGTCGAAGAACTGCCGACTTATCGTGTGAAAATGGGGCGTTCTGGTGAGAAGCTCGCGGTACAGATTTCGGAAAAAATTCAAAGACCGCATGTGGTCAAAACTGATCTCGCTTTTCTAGGCAAAGACCTAATGTCTGAGCTTGAAAACAGCGATGATGACGAATAGCAAAATAGATAAAAGTATAGGAATTGGTAATGGAACCTAGTGAAGATCAAAAGCTAGCAGACGAATGGGCTGCAGCACTTGGTGAAGACCCTTTAGCACCGTCAATTGATGTTGATGATGTGCTTGCGGCACCACTTGATGAGCTAACCGATTCATCATCTCCGATTTCTGAAGATGAGCGTCGTAAACTGGATACCATCATGGATATCCCAGTGACTATCTCGATGGAAGTTGGCCGTTCTCAGATCAGTATCCGTAACTTACTTCAATTGAACCAAGGTTCGGTTGTAGAGCTCGATAGAATTGCTGGTGAGTCACTAGACGTGATGGTTAACGGTACTCTGATTGCTCACGGAGAAGTGGTTGTGGTGAACGACAAATTTGGTATTCGTTTGACTGACGTAATTAGCCAAACAGAACGAATTAAGAAGCTACGTTAATGCGCTTTTCGCCAAAAAGATTGGTGGGTTCGTCTCGTGGAATATTGGGAATTGGGCTGTTGTCTATGCCTTCTATTGCCTTTGCTGCGCCTCCTTCTCTAGATTTAGCGACCACTTTTGGGTCGCTAATTTTCGTTATCGCCTTCATCTTATTTATTGCTTGGTTACTCAAGCGAATGCAAGTGCCTGCGATGTCGAATCAACAAGGTTTGGCTATTGTTAGGCAAATTCCTGTTGGTACTAAAGAACGCATTGCGATTGTGCAAGCAGGTGATGAACAGTTCTTAGTCGGCATTACCACACAGTCGATTCAGCTGATCTCTAAGCTCGATAAACCTCTTACTCAGGAGATGCTGGAAAAAAGTACATTTTCAAGTCAGCTTTCCCAGCTAATTAAAAAAGATGCAAACAAGTAACGGACTTTTTACCTCATCTTACTTTTGCCAAATCGGATCTTTTCGAGTGGTAAAAGCGTTGTTGGTTCAGCTCATTCTCCTCTGTTCTTTCGTGTTCAGTGTGTCGGTATTTGCACAGGCTGAAGATGGCACCGTCATTCCAGCGAATACAGCAGGCTCAGAGTCGGTTACCATCAGCACGATGGAACAAGACCAAGCTAAATCGCAAACTATGACCACTGGTAGTTTAACGGGTAATGGTGGTGGCATTCCTGCCTTTACCATGACCACCAACGCCAATGGCGGTGAAGACTACTCGATCAATTTACAGATATTGGCCTTAATGACCATGCTTGGCTTCTTGCCGGCAATGGTAATTTTGATGACGTCGTTCACCCGTATTGTGGTGGTGATGTCGATTTTGCGTCAGGCAATGGGTCTCCAGCAAACGCCTTCAAACCAAGTGATTATTGGTATCGCGATATTTTTGACCTTTTTCATCATGTCACCAGTGATCAATCAAGTGAATGAGCAAGCGGTTCAGCCTTATCTCAATGAACAAATATCGGCACGACAGGCGTTCGACGTTGCCCAAGGCCCGATCAAGTCTTTCATGCTCAAACAAACCCGAATCAAAGATCTAGAAACCTTTGTTGAGATCTCGGGTGCGGAAGTAACTAACCCTGAAGATGTTTCCATGGCGGTTCTGATTCCAGCGTTTATCACATCGGAATTGAAAACGGCTTTCCAAATCGGCTTTATGCTGTTCTTACCTTTCTTAATCATCGACTTGGTGGTCGCCTCGGTATTGATGGCTATGGGTATGATGATGTTGTCACCGATGATTGTATCGTTACCATTTAAGTTGATGCTGTTCGTTCTTGTTGATGGTTGGAACTTGATACTCTCCACTCTCGCCGGCAGTTTTGCCTTGTAGCTGGGGGAATAATGAATCCTGAAATATTCGTAGAGTTGTTCCGAGATGCACTTTGGATGGTACTGATAATGGTATGTGCCATTATTATTCCTAGCCTATTGATTGGTTTAGTCGTAGCGGTTTTCCAAGCTGCGACGTCTATCAACGAACAAACATTGAGTTTCCTACCGCGTTTGATCGTGACGTTATTGGCGTTGATGATGTTTGCTCACTGGATGACTCAGATGATGATGGAGTTTTTTTTCGAACTCATCGAACGCTTGCCGCAAGTTCTGTATTAAACCTATATGGAATACCCAACGAGCCTTGTACTAGAGTGGTTAGCCAATTATTTTTGGCCATACACTCGCATCTCAGCCATGCTGATGGTGATGACGGTAACAGGGGCACGCTTTGTGTCGCCGCGTATCCGTCTGTATTTAGGTTTGGCGATCACCTTTGCTGTGATGCCCGCAATCCCAGCAGTTCCTAAAGAGATTGAGCTGCTGTCCTTCCAAGGATTCTTGACGGTATTTGAACAAATCGTGATTGGTGTCGCCATGGGGTTTGTTACTCAGTTTTTGATTCAAACTTTTGTTATGCTCGGTCAGATTTTAGGTATGCAATCGAGTTTGGGTTTTGCCTCTATGGTCGATCCTGCGAATGGTCAAAATACGCCAGTACTTGGCCAACTGTTCATGCTGTTGGCGACCATGTTTTTCTTGGCGACTGATGGTCACTTGAAAATGTTGCAACTGGTGGTGTTCAGCTTTAAAACCTTGCCGATCGGCAGTGGGTCTTTAACCGCCGTCGATTTCAGAGAGCTGGCATTGTGGCTTGGCATCATGTTCAAAACAGCATTAGCGATGTCGTTATCGGGTATTATTGCGCTGCTGACGATTAACCTTTCATTTGGTGTAATGACACGTGCGGCACCTCAGCTAAACATATTTTCTTTGGGTTTTGCATTTGCGCTACTCGTGGGTCTGTTACTTTGTTGGTACATCCTTGGCGGCTTGTTTAGCCACTATGAGCTATTTTGGATACAAGGCGAGCAACAGATATGTCGTCTAATCCGGTTAGATTGCTAGGAGACTGAAATGGCAGAGTCAGACGGTCAAGAACGCACAGAAGACGCCACGCCCAAACGCTTGCAACAGGCCAAAGAGAAAGGGCAGGTTGCAAGGTCAAAAGAGCTGGCGTCAGCATCGGTATTGATAGTCGGTGCGATTTCTTTAATGTGGTTTGGCGAATCGATGGCGAAGGCTTTGTTCGAGGCCATGCAACGCCTGTTTTCACTCAGTCGTGACGAGATTTTTGATACTAATAAGCTACTGGAAATAGCGGGTGGCGCATTAGTAAACCTGTTGTTCCCACTGTTCTTGATTCTCATCACTTTGTTCGTTGCTGCTGTGATTGGCGCTGCGGGTGTTGGTGGGGTCAATTTCTCAATGCAAGCGGCTATGCCAAAAGCATCTAAGCTCAACCCTTTGAGTGGTATCAAGCGTATGTTTGGCTTACAAAGCTGGGTTGAACTGCTGAAATCTATCTTGAAAGTGGCTTTGGTATCGGGCATGGCCATTTACCTGATTCAAGCTTCTCAACATGACTTGATGCAGTTGAGTATGGATGTGTATCCACAGAATATATTCCATGCCTTAGATATTTTGCTCAACTTTATCCTATTGATCAGTTGTTCTCTACTCATCGTGGTCGCCATTGATATCCCATTCCAGATTTGGCAACACGCCGATCAGCTGAAGATGACCAAGCAAGAAGTCAAAGATGAATTCAAAGACACTGAGGGTAAGCCCGAAGTGAAAGGTCGTATTCGTATGCTGCAACGAGAAGCCGCTCAACGTCGAATGATGGCTGACGTTCCTCAAGCGGATGTGATTGTGACTAACCCTGAGCACTTTTCAGTGGCGCTGCGCTATAAGCAGAATCAAGATAAGGCACCAATTGTAGTTGCTAAAGGTGTCGATCACATGGCGATGAAAATCCGTGAAATCGCACGAGAAAATGACATCTATATTATCCCGGCACCGCCATTGGCTAGGGCGCTTTATCACACCACAGAGCTCGAACAACAAATTCCTGACGGTCTGTTTGCGGCAGTTGCACAAGTGCTTGCATATGTTTTCCAGCTTAAGCAATACCGAAAAAAAGGTGGAGAGAGGCCAAAACTGCAAGATTCTAATATGCCGATCCCACCTGATTTACGACATTAGATCAATTGCTTGAGCTCAGCTTGATGAACCCTGATAATAGCAACTTAGCTACCCCTCTTGTTTCCGAGGTGATGGCGATAATTTGACGTGAGATGTTGGTACAGTGTTTGCTATATCAATTCCGAACATATTAGCCCATAGCAACATAGCTTAGACCTAGGCCTCAATCTGCTTAGTGAGATAGCTACAACATAGCGAAACTGCCTAGATTTATGAAATTCACCCTGCCTTTTGCGGACAAGCTACCTAAAATTCCTAACCGTGCCATGCCTGCGATTGGCGCGCCTGTTATGGTGCTTGCAACGCTTGCTATGGTGGTGTTGCCCATTCCAGCTTTCTTGTTGGATATGTTCTTCACCTTCAACATTGCACTGTCTATGGTTGTGCTATTGGTTTCGGTTTATACCCGTCGGCCTTTAGACTTCGCTGCATTCCCGACCGTACTCCTGATTGCGACTCTGCTCCGCTTGGCCTTGAACGTTGCTTCGACACGTGTGGTATTGCTCCATGGCCATGAGGGTGGTGATGCTGCCGGTAACGTTATTGAAGCCTTTGGTAACGTGGTTATCGGTGGTAACTATGCGGTTGGTTTGGTGGTGTTCTTGATCCTGATGATCATCAACTTCATGGTTGTCACCAAAGGTGCGGGTCGTATCTCGGAAGTAAGTGCACGTTTTACCCTTGATGCTTTACCGGGTAAGCAGATGGCAATCGATGCCGACTTAAATGCAGGTTTGATCGACCAAGATCAGGCTCGTACTCGACGTTTTGAAGTGACCAAAGAAGCCGATTTCTACGGTTCAATGGACGGTGCATCTAAGTTTGTTAAAGGTGATGCGATCGCCGGTATCTTGATCTTGTTCATCAACATTATTGGTGGCTTGAGTATTGGTATGGTTCAGTTTGACCTTGGTTTTGGTGAAGCAATCGAAATCTATACACTACTGACTATCGGTGATGGTCTGGTTGCTCAAATTCCATCGTTATTACTTTCTATCGCTGCCGCGATGATGGTAACGCGTCAAAATACTGATGAAGATATGGGGCAACAGCTCTTCTTCCAACTGTTCGACAATCCTAAATCCTTGATGATCACCGCCGCTATCCTTGGCATCATGGGTATTGTGCCGGGTATGCCTCATTTCTCGTTCTTGAGCCTTGCTGTCGTTGCAGGTGCAGGTGCGTATTACATCGATAAAAAGAACAAGAAGAAGGCTGAACAACCCAACCTTCCTGCCACAGTTGAAGCGAATGGAGAAACGGGTTCCCAGAAGGAGCTTTCGTGGGATGATGTTCAGCCTGTTGATATTATTGGCTTAGAAGTTGGCTACCGCTTGATTCCTCTAGTTGACAGAGACCAAGGTGGCGAACTGCTTGAACGCGTTAAAGGGGTGCGTAAGAAGCTGTCTCAAGATTTTGGTTTCTTGATCCCAGCAGTACACATCCGCGATAACCTAGAATTGACGCCAAACAGTTACCGACTCACCTTAATGGGGGTTGCGGTTGGTGAGGCTGAGATTAAGCCGGATATGGAATTAGCCATTAACCCAGGCCAAGTGTATGGAATGATCGATGGTGAGCCGACGATTGACCCTGCCTTTGGTCTAGAAGCTGTGTGGATTCGTGAAGAGCAGCGTGAACATGCGCAAGCCTTAGGTTACACGGTTGTTGATTCATCAACCGTGTTGGCCACTCACCTCAGTCAACAGCTAACAAATAACGCATCACAACTGATTGGTCACGAAGAAGTACAAAACTTACTCGAGATGCTTAGCCGTTCAACGCCTAAGCTGGTGGAAGGCTTTGTACCGGACCAATTACAGCTTGGCGTCGTTGTGAAAGTGCTGCAGAACCTGTTGAATGAAGCCATTCCAATTCGTGATATTCGAACAATAGTCCAAACTTTGTCGGAGTACTCAAGTAAGAGTCAAGAACCTGACATACTTACGGCGGCTGTTCGTATCTCTTTGAAACGACTAATTGTTCAAGAAATCAATGGTATAGAGCCAGAACTACCCGTGATAACCTTGATTCCAGAGCTGGAACAAATCTTGCATCAAACCATGCAGGCATCCGGCGGAGAATCTGCTGGTATTGAACCTGGTTTAGCCGAACGTTTACAGACCTCACTCAGCCATGCCACACAAGAGCAAGAGCTGAAAGGTGAGCCAGCAGTGCTACTGACCTCTGGTGTATTGCGTTCAACTCTGGCTAAGTTCGTGAAGAACACGATCCCAAGCTTGAGAGTGTTATCTTACCAAGAGATACCGGACGAAAAGCAGATACGTATAGTACAAGCTGTTGGTAATTAAGCCGCCTAATTAGAACGGACGATCGAATTGAAAATTAAACGATTTTTTGCAAAAGATATGCGAACCGCACTGCTCCAAGTTAAAGAAGAACTTGGCTCAGAAGCGGTGATCATGTCTAACAAAAAGGTCGCAGGTGGCGTGGAAATTGTTGCCGCTATTGATGGCGAATCTAGCCCGTCGACAGCGAGCCAGAGATTAAATAAACCTCAGCAGCCTGCGCAAAGCCAATATACGCAAATGGCCGCGCCCGCAGCACCGGCAGGGCGTCGTCAATTAGACGATGACAAGGTTAGCCTACAGACGAATGCTGAAGGTGGACGCTCAATGACCAAACGCTTTGCGAATATGCTAAAGCAATACAGTCATGGCGCCGATGATGAGCCACAACACCGTGCTGAAAACGAAGACTCGTTGTCAGCATTGCTAAATCGCCAATCCAGCACGGGTCATAAGCCGCATAGCAATCATCAGCCACATAGTAATCGTCAGTCTCTTGGCAATCAGCCGTCTCTTGGCAACCAACACTCTTCTGGCAACCAACAGTCTTCTGGTAACCAGCAATCTCACGGGAGCCTCGATTCAGCATTTGCTCGTGAAACAGGCTTATCTAAATTGATTGCCGAAGACCGCAGAGTAGAGCGTCCAGCACCTCGTTTGGATCCTACCCGTTATGACCGTGGTCGTGAGAACACTCAGTCGAAAGGTTCAGATACAGAAATGGAGACGATGCGTGAAGAGATGACCTCAATTCGTCGTCTATTAGAGCATCAAGTATCAGGGCTAATGTGGCAAGAAGTTGAGCGTCGAGAACCGCTCAGAGCAATGCTTATCAAACGCCTTGAGCGTATGGGTGTATCTGCCGAACTTGCCGATCAAATGGCCTGTTACATTCCTGAAGATACCAAGCCGGCACGTGCATGGAAGGCCTTGTTAGCACTGGTTGCTGACCAGATCTCTGTCACGCAAAAAGATATTTTAAAACGCGGTGGTATTGTGGCCTTATTGGGCCCGACTGGCGTAGGTAAAACAACGACGGTTGCTAAGCTAGCAGCACGCGCAGCCATGGAATATGGCGCCGACAACGTCGCACTAGTGACAACGGACACATATCGTATAGGTGCACATGAGCAGTTATCGATTTATGGTCGAATTATGGGTTGTCCTGTAAGAGTTGCTAAAGATTCTAGTGAATTGGCCGATGTAATATATCAGTTACGTAATCGTCGCCTGATTCTGGTCGATACTGCAGGCATGGGACAACGAGATGTTCGCCTTTCCGAGCAGTTAGACACATTGATGCAAGAGAGTGGTTCCGTTATCAATAGTTACCTTGTGTTGCCTGCAACCGCACAGCGCAAAGTACTACAAGAAACCATTGAACACTTTAGAAGAATCCCGTTGTCGGGATGTATCCTGACTAAGCTGGATGAATCCCTTAGCTTGGGTGAGTTCATCAGTGTGGTAATACAAAATGCATTACCAGTTGCTTACATAGCAAATGGTCAACGAGTTCCTGAAGATATCGTCATAGCTCAGCCAAAGTATATGATTGCTAAGGCTAATGAGTTATTAGAAAAATCTACAGAGAATGAACCTCATTACTGGAATAGCGATTCTGAAGGGCTCTAGGCGGCGGATAAATATGAATGAGAATATGATACACGATCAAGCTAGCGGCCTCCGTCGCTTAACCAAGCCTTCACTCACAAAAGTTATCGCTGTAACCGGTGGTAAGGGAGGCGTCGGTAAATCGAATGTGACGTTAGGTATGGCTATTTGTATGGCTCGCCAAGGCAAGAAAGTCATGGTACTGGATGCCGACTTAGGGCTGGCTAACGTAGACATCATGCTGGGCATTCGTTCTAAACGAAACCTGGGTCATGTGTTGGCTGGCGAATGTGAACTTAAGGATGCGATTGTCGAAGGGCCGCACGGAATTAGAATTATTCCAGCGACATCTGGCACGCAAAGCATGACTGAACTTTCACACGCTCAACACGCTGGGTTGATTCGTGCATTTGGTTCGCTTGAAGACGAGATGGATATCTTGTTGGTTGATACCGCTGCGGGTATTTCAGACATGGTAATTAGCTTCTCAAGAGCGGCGCAAGACGTGGTTGTTGTGGTTTGTGATGAGCCTACCTCAATCACTGATGCATATGCACTGATCAAACTTTTGAGCCGAGAGCACCAAGTTCAGCGATTCAAAATTGTTGCAAATATGGTCAGAAGCTACCGCGAAGGCCGAGAATTATTTGCAAAGTTGACTTTGGTCACAGAGCGCTTCTTGAATGTGAGCCTCGAACTCGTAGCATGTATTCCTTTAGATGATAAAGTACGTCAATCAGTCAAGAGACAGAAAATCGTAGTAGATGCGTACCCTCGCTCTCCAGCTGCATTGGCAATCAGCTCTTTGGCTAATAAAGCATTGACCTGGCCAATACCAAAAACGCCAAGTGGGCACTTGGAGTTCTTTGTTGAAAGGCTGCTGAATCGTACTGAATTTATAGAGGAACCATTTGGTGAATAAAGCGCTTACTTACGATCAACATGCTAATCACAATAGCCAACAGGCTTTTTTTGAGAAGTATTCTGTGTTGGTTAAACGTATCGCTCATCACTTGTTGGGGCGATTACCGCCTAATGTCTTGGTTGATGACTTAATTCAAGCTGGCATGATTGGCTTGATTGAAGCGCAACAAAACTATGATGGTACCAAAGGCGCAAGCTTTGAGACGTATGCAGGTATTCGGATTCGCGGAGCTATGTTGGATGACATTCGCCGTGGTGACTGGGTGCCGAGATCGGTTCATAAAAACAATCGAGAAATCAGCAGTGCAATCGCGGAATTAGAGGGTACCCTCAATCGCGACCCAAGTGATGCCGAAGTGGCAAAGCACATGGGGCTGAGTTTAGACCAGTACCACAACGCTTTAACTGATATTAATTGCTCAAGACTTGTCGGAATTGAAGATTTAGGCGTCTCAGATGATGTAATATCTCCGAATGAAGACTCTCAAGATAACACGCCTTTTCAAGGGGTTGCTGATGAGTCATTTCGTCAAGCTTTGATCGATTCGATAAAACAACTTCCGGAAAGGGAAGGCCTCGTGCTTTCGCTTTATTACGACGAAGAACTCAATTTAAAAGAGATTGGGGAAGTACTAGGTGTCAGCGAATCTCGTGTCAGCCAAATACTGAGCCAATCTATGCAGCGTTTACGCACTAAGTTAAGTGCTTGGACACAGAACGACTAACAACACTGATTCTATTCAGTGGAGGCTAATTTGAACAAAAACATGAAAATTCTCATTGTTGATGATTTTTCAACGATGCGCCGAATTGTTAAAAACCTACTTCGCGATTTAGGTTTCAACAACACTCAAGAAGCAGACGATGGCTTGACCGCGTTACCTATGCTGAAAAAAGGCGAATTTGATTTCGTGGTAACTGACTGGAACATGCCAGGCATGCAAGGTATTGACCTGCTTAAACACATTCGCGCAGATGCAGAACTTAAGCACCTTCCAGTGCTTATGATCACTGCGGAAGCGAAGCGTGAGCAGATCATCGAAGCAGCGCAAGCGGGTGTTAATGGTTACATTGTGAAGCCTTTCACTGCTGCAACGCTGAAAGAGAAACTTGATAAGATTTTTGATCGCTTATAAGCATCAATAAGTTTTAGGCACTTCTAGGCAAACACTGACCGATAAGATCTCTGTTTATCTCGATAGCCTAAGCGCACAAAGTATGCGGAGTAAGGCCGAACTCAGGATGATTTCATTAGAACAAGCAAAAAAATTAGTAGAGCTGCTTGAGAACGATAAGCAGCAAGATGCTGATTCTCTTGTTAGAAGCATTTATGAAGACAATTTTAGTCTTCAAGACAATCCAATGCTTCAAGAAATAGGAAGTTTGACTCGCGACCTCCATGACTCTTTGACTCAATTCAATTTCGATGAGCGCATCAGCGTTATCGCAAATGATGAAATCCCTGACGCAAGGGATCGCCTTCAGTATGTCATTGATAAAACGGAAGTTGCGGCAAATAAGACGATGGACGCTGTCGATCGTTGTATGCCAATTGCAGACAACCTACACGAGTGTTTACTTCAAGTAAGGCCTCAATGGAATGAACTGATGCATGGCCGCATTGAGCTGGCACAATTTAAAGCTTTATGTCACCGCATTGATGGATTGCTTGTCCAAGTAGAAGGCGATAGTACTGAACTACGTGGACAATTGACTGAAATCTTGATGGCTCAGGATTTCCAAGATTTAACTGGGCAGATAATTAGCAAAGTTATTACCTTGGTGAATGAGGTTGAAGGACGTTTGGTCGAGATTCTCACCGTATTCGGTGCGAATCAAACAGAGCCAACTCCAGAGTCAGAGAAGAAAGCATCTATTGCGCCTGAAGGTCCAATTCTGAACCCAGAAGAGCGTGAAGATGCTGTTGCATCTCAAGATGAAGTCGACGATTTGTTATCCAGTCTTGGATTTTAAAGGTAACGTATGAGCTACGATTTAGACGAAGATATTCTTCAGGACTTTTTAGTCGAAGCAGGAGAGATCCTTGAACTCCTATCAGAACAACTGGTAGAGCTTGAGAATAACCCTGACGACAAAGACCTATTAAATGCTATTTTCCGTGGTTTCCATACAGTAAAAGGTGGTGCTGGTTTCCTAGCATTGACTGAGCTGGTGGATACTTGTCATGGTGCTGAGAATGTGTTCGACATTCTACGAAACGGCCAGCGCAGCGTAACATCAGGTTTGATGGATACCATGCTGCAGGCTCTAGATACAGTTAATGTACAGTTTCAAGCCGTGCAAGATCAGGAACCTTTAGTGCCAGCTGATCAAGCTTTATTGGATGAACTTCACCGCCTCTGTAAACCACAGTCTGCCGATGAAGCTGCTCCAGTAGAAGCCCCTGCACCAGTAATCGCTGAACCGATCGTCGAAAGCGCAAGCATTAGTGCATCTTCAGTGGATGATATCTCTGAAGATGAGTTTGAGCGTCTGCTTGATGAGCTTCATGGTAAAGGTGGTTCACCAACAGCATCTTCTGTACCAACACCGCCGCCAGCTCCTGTTACTCCTCAGCCAGTTGCTGAGAGTGGTGATATTACTGATGACGAATTCGAAAAGTTATTAGATGAACTGCATGGCGCGGGCAAGAGCCCGACGGCAGTAGGTTCACCGCCTCCTCCTCCGCCAGCACCTTCTTCCGCACCCGTTTCGGCGATGTCTGAAGGTGATGACCTGATGAGCGACGAAGAGTTTGAGAAGCTACTAGACCAGTTACATGGTTCAGGTAATGGACCAACTATTGAAGAGCTAGATGCAGCAACTAAACCTGCTGCAGCGAAGCCTATTGCTCCAGTGCCAGCTCCACAAGCAGCACCTAAGCCTCAGCCATCTGCACCGGTTGCTGTTAAAGAGGCACCAGCGAAAGCTGAAGTTAAAGTGCCAGCGAAGAAACAACAAGCCGACGCTACAGTTCGTGTCGACACATCAACACTGGATACCATCATGAATATGGTGGGTGAGCTAGTGTTGGTTCGTAATCGACTTGTAAGCCTTGGCTTAAACAGTAACGATGAAGAGATGGCAAAAGCTGTCTCGAATTTAGATGTTGTTACCGCAGACCTCCAAGGTGCGGTAATGAAGACTCGTATGCAGCCGATCAAGAAAGTTTTTGGTCGTTTCCCACGAGTTGTCCGCGACCTTGCTCGTAGTTTGAAGAAAGACATTGTTCTTGAAATGCGCGGGGAAGAAACGGATCTTGATAAGAATTTAGTTGAAGCACTTGCCGATCCACTGATTCACTTAGTGAGAAACTCTGTGGATCACGGTATTGAAATGCCTGAAGCCCGTATTGCGGCTGGCAAATCACAAACGGGTAAAGTGATTCTATCTGCCTCGCAAGAAGGTGACCATATTGAACTGGCTATCGTTGATGACGGTGGCGGTATGGACCCTGATAAGCTTCGTGCTATTGCGGTTAAACGCGGTCTGATGGACGAAGATGCAGCGTCTCGCTTATCAAACAAAGAGTGTTTCAATCTTATTTTTGCCCCTGGCTTTTCAAGCAAGGAGCAGATCTCGGATATCTCTGGTCGTGGTGTAGGTATGGACGTTGTGAAAACAGCGATCAACACACTGAATGGCTCGATTGATATTGATTCAGAGATGGGACAAGGCACCAAGATCACGATCAAGGTTCCATTGACGCTGGCGATTCTACCAACCTTGATGGTCGGTGTTGCCGGACATCCATTTGCATTGCCCCTGGCTTCTGTAAACGAGATCTTCCACCTAGATTTAAGCCGCACAAACGTGGTTGATGGCCAGCTGACGATTATCGTTCGCGATAAGTCTATTCCGTTGTTCTACTTGCAAAACTGGCTGGCACCTAAAGCGGGTATTGTGGAATTGCGTAAAGGACACGGCCATGTTGTTATCGTACAACTTGGTAGCCAACGTGTTGGTTTTGTTGTTGATACGCTTATTGGCCAAGAAGAAGTTGTTATCAAACCACTTGATAAACTACTACAGGGCACGCCAGGAATGGCAGGCGCGACAATTACAAGTGATGGACACATTGCATTGATTCTAGATGTGCCGGACTTGCTGAAGCAGTACGCAGCTGCGTCAAGAATTTAATTTAAGGATAAATATGGCGATTAAAGTATTAGTCGTTGATGATTCGAGTTTTTTTCGTCGTCGCGTTAGCGAGATCATCAACTCAGAGGCTCGCCTAGAAGTCATTGATGTAGCAGTAAACGGTAAAGAAGCGGTTGAGAAAGCGAAACAGCTGAGACCTGACGTAATCACGATGGACATCGAAATGCCTGTCATGGACGGCATCACAGCCGTTCGTGAAATCATGGCTGCGTCGCCAACGCCTATTTTAATGTTTTCATCGCTAACGCATGATGGTGCGAGAGCAACGTTAGATGCGTTAGACGCTGGTGCTCTAGACTTCCTACCTAAGAAGTTTGAAGACATCGCACGTAACCGTGATGATGCTGTCGCATTGCTTCAACAACGTGTGATTCAGATTGCAGCAAAGCGTGCGTTTATGCGCCGTGCTCCGATTGCGCCACGAGCTACAGCTACACCAGCAACAACTTCAACACCATTGCGCCAACCGATTTCAGCAGCAGCTTCAGCAGTGAAACCAGCGGTTGCATCAACGGCGAAATTCAGAGCTTCGGGTAAAAAGTATCAATTAACTGCAATTGGTACTTCTACTGGTGGCCCTGTTGCACTACAGAAAATTTTGACGCGCATCCCTGCACACTACCCACATCCGATTGTGTTAGTTCAGCATATGCCAGCAACGTTCACCGCCGCTTTTGCTAGCCGACTGAATACCTTATGCAAGATTGAGGTTCGCGAAGCACAAGACGGAGATGTGTTGAAACCTGGAGTGGCTTATCTTGCTCCTGGTGGTAAACAGATGATGGTTGACGGCCGTGCAGGATCTGCTCGCTTAAGAATTATCGATGGCGGCGACCGAATGAATTACAAACCTTGTGTGGATGTTACCTTCGGTTCTGCAGCGAAGATCTACGGTGACAAAGTATTGTCTATGATACTGACCGGTATGGGCGCTGATGGTCGAGAAGGTTCGCGTATGTTAAAAACTGCGGGCTCGACAATCTGGGCGCAAGACGAAGATAGCTGCGTTGTATATGGTATGCCTCAAGCTGTAGCAAAAGCTGGCATTTCTACTGAAGACCTCCCTCTAGACCGCATTGCGGAAAGGATTTTGGTTGAAGTTGGGTTAGCTTAGGTAAATCGAAATGATTGTTTGGAGTGTTGCAAACCAAAAAGGTGGTGTTGGTAAAACGACCTCGACCGTGACCCTAGCAGGTTTACTTGCGTTGAAGGGGCACCGTGTTCTGTTGGTTGATACTGACCCGCATGCATCACTAACCACCTATCTGGGTTACGACTCAGATACGGTGGAATCGAGTCTGTTTGATCTGTTTCAGTTGCGTGAGTTTAACGCGCCGACAGTAAGACCTTTGATTTTACAAACGGAAGTCGAAGGTATCGATATTATTCCCGCGCACATGTCTTTGGCAACATTAGACCGTGTGATGGGAAATCGAAGCGGTATGGGGTTGATCTTGAAGCGTGCTTTGGCCGCTTTGAAAGACGACTATGACTATGTGCTTATCGATTGTCCGCCGATTTTGGGCGTGATGATGGTCAACGCATTGGCTGCCAGTGACCGTATTTTGATTCCGGTACAGACTGAGTTTTTGGCAATGAAGGGCTTAGAGCGCATGATTCGCACTTTGGCTATCATGCAGAAGTCTCGCAAAACACCGTTTAAGGTGACGATTGTCCCGACGATGTACGACAAGCGAACTAAAGCATCACTGCAAACATTAACTCAGCTAAAAGAAGATTATCCAAATCAAGTTTGGACATCCGCTGTGCCGATAGACACTAAGTTTCGAGATGCTAGCCTAAAGCGCTTACCAGCATCTCATTTTGCATCGGGTAGTCGTGGTGTATTTGCTTACAAACAGCTGCTTATTTATCTCGAAAGGCTGGCGATAAATGAGCGCGAATAAAGAATCAACAATGGCGCGATCAAGTTTATCAAGTGAACAAGCACTTGATGATTACTTTACTGCGCTGTTAGGTGATGAAATGCTGGATTCTGACGAATTTTTTGTTGACGAGACCAGCGATGAGTCATCATCTGCAGAGCCAGAGCCAGAGCCAGAGCCAGAGCCAGAGCCAGAGCCAGAGCCAGAGCCAGAGCCAGAGCCAGAGCCAGAGCCAGAGCCAGAGCCCAAACATTCGAGTTACTCGACTTATGCCGAGTTACGAGAAGCTGAATTTGAAGTGCCCAATCTGGAAGACGTTCAAAAATTACTGAGCCGCTTAGAAGCGACGAACGTGGTTGATGAACTGAATCTTGATGAATTAATGGATCAGAACACGCAGAAAATTGCTCAGCAAGCAGACATGCAAATATTTGATGCTGCGGTGGAATCCGTTCAGCTTTCTGTAGAGCCTGAGATTCAAGATTGGAACCTCCCAGAGTCAGATTCATCGATGGTTGTTGATCGACCAATTGAGCAGCAAGCTGAGTCACCAATAGCTGAAGAGTCTCCAATAGCTGAAGAGTCGCACGTTGAAGCTCAGCAAGACGGAACTCACACTGAAGAGTCAGAAATTGAATCTATCAGTGAACCCGAAGTTGAGCTTGAAACTCAATCTGGCGGTATTGAACGGTTTACATCTTGGGAAACTACGGCTCGAACAGAAGATTTTCAGGTACTGTATTTTGACGTCAACGGGGTAACATTTGCTGTTCCTCTTGATGAGCTTGGTGGTATTCATCGCCTTGAAGAGCTAAGCCATTTGATTGGTAAGCCTGCTTGGTATTTAGGTTTGCAAACAAATCGAGAGAGTCAGTTAGATGTGGTCGACACTGCAAAGTGGGTGATGCCTGAGAAACTAACGAATGATGAATACAAAGAAAACTATCAATATATAGTGATGCTTGGCGAAAGCTTATGGGGGCTCGCGGGGACTGAACTTAAAGGTACCGAGCTTCTTAATACAGATAAAGTTCGTTGGCGAGAAATGGCAGGTAAACGCCCATGGCTCGCTGGTATGGTAAAAGAAAAAATGTGTGCTTTGATTCATGTTGAAGCATTGATCGCCATGCTAAACGCAGGGCTAGATGTAAAAGCATTAAGCTAGTAATAAGCATTAGGCTAACAATAAACGCATCAAGTTAATAATAGTGGTCGGTAACGACGGCAAGAGGATTAAATATGTCTCATATGAGTGAAATTGAAGTAAGAAAAGACCCAACCAATGATGAAGTACTTCAATGGGTGACATTCCAGCTAGAAGAAGAAACTTACGGCATTAATGTTATGCAGGTACGTGAAGTACTTCGCTACAGTGAAATTGCTCCAGTACCGGGTGCTCCAGATTACGTTCTAGGTATTATTAACCTGCGTGGTAACGTTGTTACTGTTATCGACACTCGTTCTCGCTTTGGTTTGATGCAAGGTGAAATCACAGACAACACTCGTATCATCGTTATTGAATCTGAGCGTCAAGTCATTGGCATTCTAGTAGATAGCGTTGCTGAAGTGGTTTACCTACGTTCTTCTGAAATCGACACTACTCCAAGTGTTGGTACTGATGAAAGTGCTAAGTTCATCCAAGGTGTAAGTAACCGTGATGGCAAGCTGCTTATCTTAGTAGATCTAAACAAACTACTAAGCGAAGACGAATGGGATGAGATGGCTCACCTGTAATGTTTGAAGCGCTTCCTTTAAGCCCTGTTGCTCTGATTAGCGGAGTCGGGGTTTTTACGTTATTCATCGTGATTTTGATTAGCAAAGTAAAACGTGCGATTCAAAAGCAGCTCGATCAGTCACGCCTGCAAGTTCGTAACTTGGACAAAGAGCTTCAAAAATCGAGTAAGCAATTGCTTGAGGTTCGCTCTGTCGTGGTTGGCCTTGGTCAGAAAGTGACGGAACAGCAAGATCTAATAAAGCACTTGAATGAACGCATTGTAGAGCTGGAACATGTTGATACCGATGGGCGCTTGTACACGCGTGCAACGAAGATGGTTCAGCTTGGTGCAGGGATAAACGAACTGATCGAAGAGTGTGAATTACCTAAAGCTGAAGCTGAGCTGATGATGTCTCTGCAGAATAAGCTCGCGGGTAAGGAAAAAATTCCTTCGCTAAGAAGTAACCCTTCATCGTACGATGAACAACCAGATGCATCTCATAAGCGCAGAGACCCAACTCGACGTCGTTAAATTGAGCGCTCGCTGCGTATTGAGTAATTGATGTTTATCGTGCACTCCTCTTAAAAGAAGCTTCGGCTTCTTTTTTTGTGCCAGACAGCTCTATATAGAACGATGTTTATAAGTGCTTGTATCTAAGGCAGTATCTTGTTTGTTGATGAAAATGTGTAAATTGTGATGCGGTGGTAACAGTTTCTTACGGAGTTTGTTCTATCGAAAACGCCTAGTCCTGTTTTGTCACCATATTGGTGTGCTACTATAGCCCTTTCATTACTCGACTAAATTTACCTATGCTTGAAGTCTCAAATTTAACTGCTATTCGTGACGACAGGGTTCTATTTGAATCGTTGTCTTTTCAATTGAAACCCGGTGAGCTGGTTCAAGTTGAAGGTCGTAACGGTACTGGGAAAACGACACTCCTTAGGATTATCACCGGCTTAGGTGATCGTGATGAAGGCACTATCTCTTGGGATGGTGAGTCCATTGAAACGAGTCGAGATGTGTATCACCAAAATTTGCTTTTTCTTGGTCACCAAACTGGCGTAAAACGCGAGCTTAGTGCCTATGAGAATCTGAGCTTCTATCAATCGATTCACAGCAGTGGAACGAGTAAGGAAGAGCTTTACAATGCATTGGCTCAAGTCGGCCTTGCTGGACGAGAAGACGTGCCTGCAGGTCAACTTTCGGCGGGTCAACAGCGCCGTGTAGCATTGGCTCGTCTGTGGTTAAGTAAGCAAATGTTGTGGATTCTAGATGAACCGCTGACTGCCATTGATAAGCAGGGCGTTAAAGTTCTAGAGTCTCTTTTTTCTCAGCATGCAGACAACGGTGGCATTGTGTTATTAACCACACACCAAGATATGTTTGCTGATAGCCCGAAACTAAGAAAAATAAAGTTGGGTGAGTAATATGATTTCTTCAATGACAACGATCATTCGACGTGAGCTGTTGATCGCATTTCGTCGCCAAGCCGATATCTTTAACCCTCTGTGGTTTTTTATCATTGTCATCACCCTTTTCCCATTGAGTATCGGCCCTGAGCCAAACCTACTTGCGCGTATCGCAGCGGGCATTGTTTGGGTTGCTGCTTTACTTTCTGCATTACTCTCTCTCGAACGACTATTCCGAGATGATTTTCAAGATGGCGCCCTCGAGCAGATGATGCTGATGCCCATCCCGTTGCAGTTGGTAGTATTGTCCAAGGTCATAGCGCACTGGTTATTGACAGGGTTACCATTAATATTGATCAGTCCGTTGTTAGCGGTACTGCTGTCCTTGGATTTCGATACTTGGTTATCGGTGGTCTTAACGTTATTGGTTGGTACGCCTGCATTAAGCTTTATTGGTGCGATTGGTGTCGCTTTAACGGTTGGATTACAAAAAGGCGGTGTGCTGTTAAGTCTGCTTATTTTGCCGTTGTATATCCCAATTCTTATATTTGCTACATCCGCGATTGATGCGGCAGCACTAGGCGTTGCGTATAACGGACAATTAGCTGTGTTAGGGGCAATGCTAATGGGCGCAATGACGCTCACACCATTTGCCATAAGCGCAGCGCTGAGAGTGAGTGTTAACTAGTTAATTATCTGATTAAAACTAGCTAACCAAGCGCTCACTTCCACTTTGTTTGTTCAGAGTGAACTAATTGAAGCTTTTAAACTCATAGAGTCACTGAAAGAGACAGTAAGCCAAATAAATTATAATAATTATAGCTGTGATAGCTGTAAGCAATATGAAGTAAGAGTGAGATTACAACATGTGGAAATGGCTCCATCCCTATGCCAAAGCAGAAACCTCTTATCAGCTTGCTGGTAAACTTCTGCCATGGTTCTCTATCCTAGCGCTATTGTGTCTATCAGTAGGTACTGTGTGGGGGCTTGCATTTGCGCCTTCTGATTACCAACAAGGCGATAGCTTCCGTATCATCTATATCCATGTTCCGTCTGCAATTTGGTCGATGGGCGTATACATGTCGATGGCAATTGCGGCATTTATCGGCTTGGTATGGCAGGTGAGATTATCAGACATGGCGGCATTGGCTATGGCGCCTATTGGTGCTGTCTTTACCTTCATAGCGCTGCTAACCGGTGCTGTTTGGGGTAAACCAATGTGGGGTGCTTGGTGGGTTTGGGATGCACGTTTGACCTCAGAGCTGATTCTTCTATTCCTATACTTGGGTGTGATTGCACTACACCACGCGTTTGACGACCAAAAAACCGCAGCGAAAGCAGCAGGTATTTTGGCGATCGTTGGTGTCATCAACCTACCTATCATTCACTTTTCAGTAGAGTGGTGGAATACACTTCACCAAGGCGCGACGATTACTAAGTTCGATCAGCCTTCTATTTCAAGTGACATGCTATGGCCGCTTCTTCTCAACATCTTCGGCTTCGCCTTTTTCTTTGGTGCTGTGACTATGGTTCGTTTTAGAAACGAAATCATCAGTAAAGAAAGTCACCGTCCGTGGGTTCGTAAACTCGCGGCTGATAAAGCGTAGTAGGGTAGGTAATTATGTATTTTGAATCTCTGAGTGATTTCTTTGCCATGGGTGGCTACGCCTCATATGTATGGAGTGCATTTGGAATCACATTCCTCGCGATGATCATTTTACTGGTCTTAAGCGTTCGTCGTGGTAAGCAATTACTAAATGAAGTACAAGCTAAGATTGATCGTCAAGCTCGTATCGATGCAGCAAAAAATATGGAGAACACTCTATGAACCCAAGACGTAAAAAGAGGCTGGGCATTGTCTTAGCGATCTTTTTTGGTATCAGTGCAACTGTTGGATTAATGGTTTATGCGCTTAACCAGAACATGGATCTGTTCTACACGCCAACCGAGCTTGTTAACGGCAAAGACGGCAAGAAACCTGAAGTTGGCCAACGTCTGCGTATTGGTGGCATGGTTGTAGTCGGTTCTGTAAGCCGTGACAACGAATCACTACGTGTAAGCTTTGACTTGAAAGATGTTGGTCCTAAAGTAACGATTTTATACGATGGCATTCTTCCTGATCTTTTCCGTGAAGGGCAAGGTATTGTTGCTCAAGGCGTTCTGAAAGATGCGACAACAATTGAAGCTTTCGAAGTCTTAGCGAAACACGATGAAGAGTACATGCCTTCTGAAGTTGCTGAAGCAATGAAGAAAACCCATGAGCCAATGCAGTACTCGACAGAACAAAAAGAAGGAAGTGCTCAATGATAGCCGAGATCGGCCACTTTGCCATGATCCTGTCCTTAGGGCTGGGATTGCTATTGAGTGTGCTCCCGCTGTATGGGGCAGCTCGAAATAACACATTATTAATGAATAGTGCGCGACCGCTATCATGGGGTATGTTCGGATTCCTAGCGATTTCGTTTTTTATCTTGTGCTACGCGTTCTACACAAATGATTTTACGGTTCAATACGTAGCAAGTAACTCGAATAGCCAACTTCCTTGGTACTACCGAATCACAGCGGTTTGGGGTGCTCATGAAGGTTCATTACTGCTTTGGGTTCTTATCCAAGCGGGTTGGACGGTTGCAGTAGCGACGTTTAGCCGTGGTATGCCTCAAGAGTCTGTGGCTCGCGTACTGGCTATCATGGGCTTGATTACTGTCGGCTTCTTGCTGTTCATTATCGTAACGTCTAACCCGTTCTTACGTACACTGCCTTACTTTCCTGTCGATGGCCGTGACTTGAATCCACTACTGCAAGACCCGGGTTTGATTATTCACCCGCCTATGCTTTACATGGGTTATGTAGGTTTCTCGGTTGCGTTCTCTTTCGCTATTGCTTCTCTAATGAGCGGTCGTCTAGATACGGCTTGGGCTCGTTGGTCTCGTCCTTGGACAATCGCTGCTTGGTTATTCCTAACGGTAGGTATCGCACTTGGTTCATGGTGGGCTTACTACGAACTTGGCTGGGGTGGCTGGTGGTTCTGGGATCCAGTAGAAAACGCTTCATTCATGCCTTGGTTGGCTGGTACAGCGCTGATGCACTCGCTTGCGGTAACAGAAAAGCGTGGCACATTTAAAGCCTGGACAGTATTGCTGGCTATCTCTGCATTCTCTTTAAGCTTACTAGGTACATTCTTAGTTCGTTCGGGCATCTTGGTATCGGTTCACGCATTCGCGTCAGATCCTGCTCGTGGTATGTTTATTCTAGGTTTCCTAGTGTTCGTTATCGGTGGTTCACTGCTGTTGTTTGCTGTTAAAGGCGCCTCGGTTCGTGTCCGTGGTAACTTTGATTTGGTTTCTCGTGAAAACGCGCTGCTCGGCAACAATATCTTGTTGATTGCTGCGTTAGTGGTTGTGTTAGTGGGTACATTGTTACCACTCGTTCATAAGCAGTTAGGTCTGGGCTCGGTTTCAATCGGTGCACCATTCTTTGATATGTTGTTCTTCTGGTTAATGATCCCGTTCTCGTTCCTATTGGGTATCGGTCCACTGATCCGTTGGAAACGTGACAACCTGTCTAAGCTTATTAAGCCAATGTTAGTTTCGGGTATCTTCTCGTTAGGTTTAAGTGCACTAATGGTGACCATGCTAGCTGACCGCTTCAGTGGTACTGCTTTTGCTGGTTGGGTGATGGCGTTCTGGATCTTCTTCATGCATGGCTTTGAGCTGCATGAGCGTGCAACACACCGCCATACCTTCATGAAAGGACTAACTAAGCTGCCTCGTAGCCATTGGGCAATGATCTGTGGTCACATGGGTTTAGCTGTAACAGTGATAGGTATCGCGATGGTGCAAAACTACAGCATCGAACGTGATGTGCGTTTAGCGCCAGGCGAAAGCTACCAACTTGAAGAATACAGCTTCCTGTTTACAGGGGTTCGTGACAAAGACGGCCCTAACTATGATGGTTACATTGCTGACTTTGAAATTACCAAAGAAGGCAAATACATCAACACGCTTCACGCTGAAAAACGTTTCTACACTACAGCTAAGTCTATGATGACTGAAGCGGCGATTGATCGTGGCGTAACGCGCGACCTTTATATCGCAATGGGTGAGCGTTTAGACGACAACAAATCTTGGGCTGTACGTATCTACTACAAACCATTTGTACGTTGGATCTGGGCGGGTTCTTTGATCATGTCGATTGGTGGTGTGATTGCTATCAGTGACCGTCGTTACCGTTTCCGTAAGCCAACGAAAAAGTCGGCTCAAGAGCAGGAGGCTTAATTCGAATGAACAAGAAGATTTTATTCATTCCATTGATTGCGTTCATGGTTCTAGCTGGAATCTTTGCAACTCAATTGATGCGTAACCAGTCGGGTGATGACCCGACTAAACTTGAATCCGTATTGATTGGTAAGCAGGTTCCTGAGTTTGGCCTAGAGGATTTGGAACAGCCGGGTAAGTTTCATGATCAAGCTATCTTTAAAGGTGAGCCGCTGCTTCTTAATGTGTGGGCGACTTGGTGTCCTACTTGTTATGCAGAGCACTCTTACCTGAATAAGTTAGCGGATCAAGGCGTTAAGATTATTGGTCTTAACTACAAAGATGATCGTAATAAAGCGGTTGGTTGGTTAAAAGAACTGGGCAACCCGTACTTAATCAGCTTGTTCGATGGTAACGGTATGTTAGGTCTTGACCTTGGCGTATATGGCGCTCCTGAGACCTTCCTAATTGATGCTAACGGTGTGGTTCGTTACCGCCATGTTGGTGACGTGAACCCGACTAACTGGGCATCGACGCTTCAGCCGATGTACCAAGAGTTATTGGAGGAGGCGAAATGATTAAACAAACACTTGTAGCAATGTTTGCCACCTTCGCTATCTCTGCGTCGGTAACGGCTGCGCCTATCGAATTTCATGAGTTTGATACGGTTGATCAAGAGCAACAATTTAAAGATTTGAGCAATACGCTTCGTTGCCCAAAATGTCAGAACAACACGATTGGTGATTCGAACGCGGAACTTGCGGTCGACTTGCGTCAAAAAGTGTATGAGATGACAAAAGAAGGCAAGTCTGAGCAAGAAATTATTGATTATATGATTGCTCGTTACGGTAACTTTGTAACGTACAACCCGCCACTGACCTTAGCGACATCGATCCTTTGGGTTGGCCCGTTTTCGGTTGTTGTATTAGGTTTTGGTTTGATTGTTTTACGAAGCAGAAAGTCAAAATCGAAAGCAGTAGAGTCCAATAAAGACTGGGATGCAGACAAAGAAGCACGTTTAAAAGCGTTACTCGACGAAGAGAACGACGGAGATAAACAGTAATGACTCTATTTTGGATTTCTACAATTGTCCTTTCGCTAGCCGCAGTTTTATTGATTGTTCTGCCTTTCTTGAATAAGAAAGAAAACAACGATGACGTGCTTCGCGATGAGTTGAATAAAGCCTTCTATAAAGATCGCTTAGTTGAATTAGAAGTAGAAGCGGAAGAAGGCCTTGTTGATAATCAGCAAGAACTGATAGCTGACTTAAAGCAGTCGCTACTTGATGACGTTCCAACGCAAGAAAAGATCAAGAAGACACAAATCTCTACGCTGGGTGTCGTTGTACCATCAGTGATTCTTGTTTTGGTTGTTACCTACGGTATGTACTTTAAATTTGGTGCATTAGATAAGGTTCAACATTGGCAAGAAGTGAGTTCGAACCTTCCTGAGTTGTCTAAAAAGTTAATGTCATCAGAAGGTGGCACGCTTACCGATGATGAACTTGAAGATTTGACTCTAGCGCTTCGTACTCGTCTTCACTATCAACCAAAAGATTCAACTGGTTGGTTACTGCTTGGCCGTATTGCATTAGCAAACCGTGACGCAGAAACAGCGAAAGATTCTATGGAAAGAGCTTACAAACTTGAGCCTAAGAATGAAGATGTTCAGCTAGGTTTTGCTCAAGCACTGATGCTTTCACCTGATGAAGCCGATCAAAACCAAGCGCGTTTGATTTTGAGCCGTTTGATCCAAAACGATTATGTCGATCTTCGAGTGTTCTCACTGCTAGCGTTTGATTCTTTTGAACGTCAAGATTACCCGGGTGCTGTGAAGTACTGGAGCATCATGCAACAGATGATTGGTCCACAAGACAGTCGCTACGAGATGTTGTCACGCAGTATTGAAAGTGCTCAGAAGAAAATGGGCGACACCATGGGTGTTGACCAAGGTAAGAGTGTTGCAGTAACGCTTGAGCTGTCTGGCGATGTTAATGCTGATCCTAAGTCTGTGTTGGTTGTTTCAGTACATAGAGCTGATGGCTCACCAATGCCGGTCGCTGCAGCCCGTTACCCATTGGGTTCTTTCCCACGCACTGTTGTTCTCGATGATGGTAACAGCATGATGGAAGGATCTAAGTTGTCTAGCCTTGAAACTCTGATGGTTAGAGCTAGGCTTGATACAGATGGTAACGTTTCAACTCGCGATGGTGATTGGTACGGTGAAAGTGAAGTGGTTGAACTGGGTGCTCCAGTGATCATTAATATAAATAAACAATATTAATCATCATTTTGCATAGGTGTTAGCTATTCCGATTTTGCAACAAACGGTATAGACTTACGCAACCAATTGAGGCCAGCGATTGCTGGCCTTTTTTTATTATATGAATTCCTTATGGAAAAGGTGATATGTCTGTCAGTGTTTTAAGACTCTCGAGTTTACTTTTTATCGCAAGCTTAACGGTGGGCTGTTCTAGCGCGCCAGATCAAAGCACGAACGATAATAACCTCGAAACCTCTGAATACGTCGAAGAGGCCCACCCGAATGACCCTTTCGAAGGGTTCAACCGAGCGATGTGGGATATCAACTACGAATATCTTGATCCTTATTTAGTTCGTCCTGTTTCACTCGCTTATGTTGGCTATACCCCTGTTCCAGTTCGCTCTGGTATTTCAAATTTTTTAGCCAACTTAGACGAACCTGCGAGCATGGTGAATAACATATTCATGGGTAATGGCGAGAAAGCACTCGACCATTTCAACCGTTTTTGGATTAACTCAACTTTTGGTCTGTTGGGCCTAATCGATATTGCCAGTGAAGCGGGTATCACCAAATATGACGACAAGTCGTTTTCTGATGCGATTGGTCATTATGGGGTAGGGAATGGGCCGTACTTTATGGTGCCGGGTTATGGTCCTATTACGACTCGTGAAGTGACGGAGCAAGTGGATAGTTTATATGTGCCTTTAGCTCTGTTGAACTTCTGGGCGAGCCTCGGAAAGTGGGCATTTGAAGGTATGGAGACTCGAGCTCAGTTAGTTTCTCAAGAAGCTTTGTTGGATGACTCGCCAGATCCATATGCTCTGACTCGTGAAGTTTACATTCAGCGTCGTGACTTTAAAGCCGAAATCGAACCGGAAGAAGTCGATCTGGAAGAAGAAGATTTCATTGACGGATACCTAGAAGATTACTAGATATAAGATTTTGAATAACTGATAAAAGAAAGGCTTGATGTTGAAAATAACATCGAGCCTTTTTTATATTTGCTACTTTAGATTAAGTAACCAGATTAGAAACGGTAGTTAGCTTGGATACCTACTAGCCAAACATTACCAGTCGTTGTGCCGATAAATTGACCGCCAACAGCTTCGGCTGCATCGTCAGATGCGTAACCACGAGATTCTGTGATCGGAGCATCTTTAGCAATGATGTAAGTAAAGCCAGCATCCAATGAAAGCTGTTCAGACCATTGGTAACCAGCACCAACACTTAACCATGTGCGGTCAGTTTCTGGAATAGTGATAGTACGGTTTTTGTCGCTAACTGCAGAAGTATCGTAAGCTACACCAGTACGTAGTGCTAGTTTTGGGTCAACTTGGTAAGTTGCACCTAAAGCAAGGCGGTAGTTATCTTCCCAGTTTTCAACTTTAACTGTATGGCTGCCATATGTGTTCAGTTCTGCTTGAAGCTTCTCGAAAGAGCTCCAATCAGTCCAGTTGAAACTAGCGTGAACTGCCAATGCTTTTGTTAGTTGATGGAAACTTGCAAGTTCTGCTGTTGCAGGAAGTGCTAACATCATATGGCCGTTGTCACGTTGACCTGGTGTCATGCCAAAGCCAATGCCTTCTGCGTGACCTTCTAATTTCAGTTCAACCTCAGACTTGTAAGCAAAACCGATGCGGTGGTCTTCGTTGATCTGCCACGCTGTACCTACTTGCCAACCCCAAGCTGTATCATCGCCTTCCATATATTTCAATGTAGTACCAGCAGGAACGGAGATTGGCATTTTATTTGAGTCTAGTGCGACTGCGTTTTTTGCTGGTGCTGTTGCGCCAAAGCTACCTTCACCCATAACGTAACGAATGCCACCACCAATGCTAACTTGCTCAACAATTTGGTAAGCAAAGTTTAGGTTAGCTTCTTTAGTGATTACGCTTGCTTCATTACCGAAATGAGAAGCACTGAAGTCATCTCCTAGATTAGTTTCCATGCCGTAGTTTGTGCCAAATGCAAAACCGACAGCGAACTTTTCATTATAACGGTGAGAAATGTAAAGATTCGGGATAATAGCGTCATCTGCGAAATCGTTTGAAGATGCTTGGCTTGTACCTATAGCAGGGTGAGCGTGGTTTACTTCACCTTTAACATCAATGTTAGGGTTAACGTAGATACCACCAACAGAAACTTGAGTGCCTTCTAGGTAAGTCAGCATTGCTGGGTTACGCCATTGTGCATCTGCACCGTCTGCCATTGCAGCTTCACCAGCATACGCGCGGCCTAAGCCTGTTGCTGAGTATTCTGCTAGTTGAAAACCAGCCGCTTGAGTTACGGTAGAAGTCGAAAGTAGTCCAACTGCCACTGCAGCAGATAGAAGAGTCTTATTCATTTTCATTATTATGTTCGCTGAATCATAAGTATTTAGTGTCGTGATTCTACGTTTAGAGTTATTACTTTAAAAATGAAATTCGAATAAAATAGTGTTTTAGGGATTAAATGAGTAAATGTGTTTAATTATTAGAGAAATAATCTAAATGTTTCGGCTGTGTTGCGAAATTTGAGCGTACACTTGTAGGCGAATTTTGCCTCTGCAGGCTACAGCTGTAAGCTTAAATTGATGTTGGTCAGTGGGTTATGCAATAAAAAAGGGTCGCGTAATGCGACCCTTTGGGATTGTTAACTTCGATTATATTAGAAGCTACGGCTGTACTGCAGACCTAGTAGGATTGCATCTGCGTGTGTTGTTGCATTGACACCCGTTGAAAGCCCTGGTGCAACAGGTGTAGTTTCTGATACATCGACATCATCACCCATTAGGTATGTGAAACCAAAGTCAACATTAGAAACTGTGTCAATATGGTATGTGAAACCAGCCGAGAACCATTGACGGTCAGAGTCAGGTACAGAAATTGAAGTCAGTTCGTCTTGTGCACTTGTGTCGTACATGTAACCAGTACGAAGTGTCCAAGTGTCGTTTAGGTAGTAAGTACCACCAATTGCATAGTGCCAACCATCTTGCCATTGGTATTGTTTTTCATATGTTGAACCAAGTGGTGAACCTTGCAGATTTTCAAAGTCGATCTGATCGAACGAACCCCAACCAATCCACTGTACAGAATAGTGAACTGCGAATTTTGTATCTTCGATTTTGTGGTAACCAGAGAACTCAGCAATGTCTGGTAGAGGTAGAGTAATTTCCTGACCTCTGTCATCTTTAGCTGTAATTTCAGGGCTGTAACGGTACGATAGACCAAAACGGTTGTTTTCATCTAGTTCATATACAGTACCAACGTTAAAGCCTACAGCCCAACCATCCGCTTCATCAACGTCAACTAAAGTTGTTCCAGCAGGAACAGCGCCATTGCTAGCTGCTCCTAGAGCTGCACTGGTTTCTCTTTTCATAGTGCCTTGACCGTAAATAAGGTCTAAACCTGCACCGAAACTCCATTGTTTATTTAGGCGGTAAGAGCCAGCAAGGCCGAAGTTAATACTCTGAACATCGGTTAATCCACCGTATTCTGCAGCAGTATAACTATCATCAAATTCCGTCTTAGTGCCGAAGTTTGAATAAGCATTCACACCCCAAGCGAATTTATCGTTTACTGGAACGATAAGGTGGATATTTGGTGCAATAGAAGTACCACCGACATCATCTGTATCGGAAACTGGAATTGGATTTCCGTTGATATTGTATTCAGCATCGTTAACTTCGATCATTGAAGTGATGCTTTCAAAACCAAGAGATAACTCAGTTTTATCAAATAGTGCCATTGCTGCAGGGTTACGTGCCATTACTGACGCGTTATCTGCGATTACTGCATCACCAGCGAATGCACGGCCGATGCCGGTTGCTGATTGTGCGTTAAGTTGGAAACCTGCTGCCATCGCTTGCGAAGACGCCAGTGTGATTGTTACTGCTAAAAGAGACTTTTTAAACAGACGCGTGTTGTTGGTAGTCATTCATTTATTCCTTTATATATCCGCCTCTACAGGGCGATTAATTTGAGCAATTGCTCAATGGTGGCTGATCCTATTCGCAAGTATACGATATACAAATCCGACCATTGGAAATTTTGAGGGTAAAATTATGGAAATGACGCCTATCTGGCACGAAAATGGTGTGAAATGCTGTTTTTTAGAGTTTTAACTCTAGAGGTATTGGCGTGGTGAATGATTTTGCGGTTTATTGATAAATAAAGCCCAGCAATATCAGTGATATACTTGCTGGGCCTTTTGTTACGGGGCTTTGAGAGCAAATTAGCTCATTGGTTTGATCATTTTTGTCAGCTTTTCGGCGATTTTAGAGACATCCTCGCCATCTTCGCCTACGAGGATCAAACTGCTGCCATCGATCGGTGTTACTGAGCCTGACATGCCTTTTTCATCAAAGTCGATAGACTTGTCAGTCGGAATTCCAGTTAAAAACAGAGTGACCTTGCCTTTTTCGCCTTGGAAAACCATGTGCATTGCGTTGGACTTGCCAAAGCCACAATGGTTCAGGTAATAGACGTGGTAAGGGAAGGCTTCATCAAATTGAAATGCAAACGGATTCATCTTGGCATTGATTTGTTGTGAAGTAACATTCTCATCAAGCGCACTCACAAAGCTCTTTTCATCGACAACATGTTTCATTGCCGTATCTGCCAAACTTGCTTGCGCGGGTGAAACGAATGCATTGCCCCAGTTAACTTGGCCAACCAATAAACCAGCAACAAACGCCACCGAGGCAGCCATTGCCATCGCTCGACGAGCAAACGTAGGTCTTACTACTTTGCTTTCTTCGCTTGAGGTCTGATTGAACAGTATACGATCAGCAAGATCGTCTGGCACATCCACATTCATTGCTGAATGGATCTGTTTATCAAGTGATAGTACATCGTCTAGAAAGTTACTATTGGCTTCGCTGTTTGCTGCTGCATCAATAATATCTTGTGTACGTTGCTTAGGTTCCGACAATACACGACGACGAAATTCCAAATCATCCATTATGTTGCCCCCTCTCTGCCTCTTCTGTATCCAGCATCTCTTTCAACTGATTTCGAGCTCTGAATAAACGTGTCATCACCGTGTTTTTGTTGAGGTCGAGAATATCCGCGATCTCATCACCACTAAAACCACCAATCACTTGTAAGAAGAGGGGTTCACGGTAATCGATTTCAAGTTTCATGATCTGAGCTTGCAACCACAGGTGTTGATGATGTGGGTCATCGCTGACACTTGCATCGTTACCATGATCGTCGATATCAACCAGATCAAACTGTTTGCGTTCAAAACGTCGAGCGTTCTCGCGTCGCAAGATGGTGATCAGCCAAGATTTAGCGGCTTTTTCATCTTGTAAGCTATCGAGTGACTTCCATGCACGAAGGCAAGTCTCTTGTACTAAATCTTCGGCAATGCTTTTGTCTTTACATAGCCAATAGGCGTAGCGAAAGAGGTCACGATGATAGGCACGAACGAGTGCTTCGTACTTTCTTTGTTTGTCCATATCAGAGTTGACCGGACGCTTGGCTGTTTTCTTTCCAAACATTTTTATTATTGACACACGAGCCTCCATAATTGCTCTGCGTATAGCTGTCCTCTATACGTTGTGCTTCGTTTTTATATTCTGTTTCGTTTTTAGGGCTAACGATCGGCAGGAAACCGTAAAATCACATTAAAATTGATCTACTTCAAAATCTAAGGCCTCGAACAAGCTATAGTACACCTTGTCGTCTAGTTAGTCATTCGTGGCTAGCATGTTGAGCAAGACGACACTTCCTTTTGAAGGCTGACTTTACTTTCTCCTAATCAGGAAACTGATTATTTCAATTGGCGTTAAGTTAATTGCTTTATATACATTCCGACCACACAGTTTTGTGTGGTTTTTTTTTGCCTCAAGAAAACCATTCCCTACACAGCGATAACAGCCTTTGCTTACAATAGTTTAGTCTCTTACGACAACCTTTCCCCCAAAAAGGTTCGCCTGAATGCGCAGTTATATTTTCAAACAGTGAGATACTCGTATCACGTTTATTTAAACGCTCGTTTGATTTAATTAACAACTTCTTTACAATGCTTCAGGTCAGACCTCTTAACTTTAAGGAGAAACCATGGGCAAACAGGAAGTCAAAACGCGTTCTGGAGAACGTGTTGCCGTTGTCGCTGGACTACGAACCCCATTCGCTCGTCAGAGTACAGAATTTAGCCAAGTGCCTGCGGTTGACCTAGGCAAAATGGTTGTGAGCGAAATGCTTGCAAGAACAGATGTCGATCCTGCGCTTATCGAGCAAGTGGTGTTCGGCCAAGTCGTACAAATGCCAGAAGCACCGAATATTGCACGTGAAATAGTGTTGGGTACGGGCATGGACATCAATACCGATGCCTACAGTGTGACACGAGCATGTGCGACCAGCTTCCAAGCGGCTGTCAACGTGACCGAGAGCATTATGGCTGGCACGATTGATGTCGGTATTGCAGGCGGTGCGGATTCTTCTTCTGTATTGCCTATTGGTGTTTCGAAAAAGTTAGCGGCAAATTTATTAGCGCTGAGTAAAACGAAAACCATGGGTCAGAAGCTGAAGATTCTTAAAACACTTTCAGTAAAAGATCTGATGCCAGTGCCACCGGCAGTCGCAGAATACTCGACCGGTTTATCCATGGGACAAACGGCTGAGCAGATGGCGAAGACGCATGGTATTACTCGCGAAGCTCAAGATGCGCTTGCTCACCGTTCTCACTCTTTGGCTTCTCAAGCATGGAAAGAAGGCAAGATTAAAGATGAAGTGATGACGGCATTCCCAGCGCCTTATAAAAAGTACCTCGCGGAAGACAACAACGTTCGCCACGACTCAACGGTTGAAGGCTACGCTAAACTGCGCCCGGCATTCGATAGAAAGTACGGCAGTGTAACAGCAGCCAATGCAACACCGCTTACTGATGGCGGCGCTGCGGTGATGTTGATGCGCGAAGGTAAAGCTAAAGAGCTAGGCTTAGAAGTGCTTGGTTACATTCGTGGCTACGCGTTCTCAGCGATTGGTGTTGAAACGGATATGTTGATGGGTCCGACTTACGCGACCTCTCAAGTCTTGAAGAACACGGGTCTAGAATTATCAGATCTAGCACTTATCGAGATGCACGAAGCGTTTGCAGCTCAAGTTCTAGCTAACGTCAAAATGTTCGCAAGCGATGAGTTTGCTCAGAAGAATCTTGGCCGTGACAAAGCGATCGGTGAGATTGATATGGAGAAGTTCAACGTGCTGGGTAGCTCAATTGCTTACGGTCACCCGTTTGCAGCGACTGGCGCGCGTATGATGACTCAGACACTGCGTGAACTTAAACGTCGTGGTGGTGGCCTAGCATTGAATACTGCTTGTGCGGCTGGTGGCTTAGGTGCAGCAATGATCTTGGAGGTAGAATAATGTCTACGACTCTTGATGCAACAACAGAAAAAGAAACCGTCGCTCAACCAGATTCAACGTCAGCGACTGAATCAACCAAAAAGAAAGCGACAGCATTTACTCTTAATATCGATGAGCAAGATATTGCTTGGTTAGCGATTGATGTGCCAAACGAGAAAATGAACACGCTGCAAGCGGCTTTTGCTGAAGAAATGAAAGCCATCTTCGAGCAGTTAAAAGAAAAGCAAAGCCGAGTTAAGGGCTTAATCGTTCATTCATTAAAGCCAGATAACTTTATCGCTGGTGCTGATGTACGAATGCTTGATGCTTGTAAAACGGCTGACGAAGCACAGTCTCTTGCTCGTCAAGGGCAGGAGATGTTCCAAACACTGTCAGATCTTCCATATCCAGTAGTCGCAGCGATCCACGGTCCATGTTTAGGTGGCGGTTTAGAACTTGCGCTGGCATGTGATTACCGTGTATGTACCGACTCAGATAAGACTCGCCTTGGCTTGCCAGAAGTACAGTTAGGTCTGTTACCAGGCTCTGGTGGTACACAGCGTTTACCTCGCCTTATCGGTTTGCTGCCATCTCTTGACCTTATTCTTACGGGTAAGCAGTTGCGCGCTAAGAAAGCGAAATCGCTCGGTGTTGTCGATGCTTGTGTGCCAGAAACTATCTTGCTTGAAGTCGCTAAGAGCTTTGTTGAAAAGAACTCAGGCGGCAAAAAAGGCAAGCGTCTTGCGTCTAAAAGCCAAGCTTCGACCAAAGAGAAGCTTATTTCACGCACGGGTCTTGGTCGTAAGGTTATTTTTGAACAGGCTTCGAAGAAAACCAACCAGAAAACACGCGGTAATTACCCTGCAGCCGATGCGATTCTTGATGTGATTCGTTACGGCCTTGAGAACGGTTTTGATAAAGGCCTTCAGTATGAAGCGAAGCGTTTCTCTGAACTGGTAATGACTTCAGAATCCAAAGCCCTGCGTTCGATTTTCTTTGCCACCACTGAAATGAAAAAAGAGCACGGCGCAGACGCAGAACCCAAAGCGGTTAAGCGTGTTGGTGTGCTGGGCGGTGGCCTTATGGGTGCTGGTATCAGCCATGTTAGCGTTGCCAAAGCGAAAGTGCCTGTTCGCATTAAAGACGTATCCAATGAAGGCGTTCTGAACGCGCTGAACTACAACTTTAAGTTGTTCGATAAGCAGCGTAAGCGTCGCATTCTGACTAAAGCTGGTCTGGAAAGTAAGATGCTTCAGCTTTCTGGTGGTATCGACTTTACGAGCTTTAATCACACCGATGTGGTGATTGAAGCGGTATTTGAAGATCTCGATCTTAAGCAATCAATGGTTGCGGACATTGAAGCCAATGCAAAGCCAGAGACTATCTTTGCGACCAACACGTCTTCACTGCCAATCCATAAGATTGCGGAGAAGGCGCAGCGACCAGAAAACGTTGTCGGTCTTCACTACTTCAGCCCTGCCGAAAAAATGCCGCTAGTCGAAGTTATTCCTCATGAAACTACGTCAGAAGAGACGATTTCGACGGTTGTAGCATTAGCGAAGAAGCAAGGTAAAACACCGATTGTTGTTAAAGACACGGCTGGTTTCTACGTGAACCGTATTCTTGCTCCGTACATGAATGAAGCCGCGCACTTATTATTGGCAAATGAGCCAATTGAAAAGCTCGATAGCACGTTATTGGACTTCGGTTTCCCGGTTGGCCCAATTACTTTGTTAGATGAGGTGGGTGTTGATATCGGCGCGAAGATTATTCCAATTTTAGTGAATGAGCTAGGCGACCGTTTCCAAGGCCCTGATGTGTTCGATATTCTTTTGAATGACAACCGTAAAGGCCGTAAGAGTGGCAAAGGTTTCTACACTTACAAAGGTAAGAAGAAAGAAGTCGATAAGTCAGTTTACAAGCTGCTTAAGCTGCAACCAGATCCTAAGTTGAGCGATAACGATATCGCGATGCGCTGTGTGTTACCTATGCTAAACGAAGCGGTTCGTTGTTTGGATGACGGTATTATCCGCAGCCCACGTGATGGCGATATTGGTGCTATTTTCGGTATCGGTTTCCCTCCATTCTTAGGAGGTCCGTTCCGATACATGGATCAAATCGGTATTAAGTCATTAGTTGAGATGATGAACGACTTCGCTAAGAAGTACGGTGATCGTTTTGCGCCTTGTGATGGCCTACTGACACGTGCTGGTTTGGATGAGTCTTTTTATAAGTAACTCTCTCTACAAGTAACGTTCTAGCACATTGATTATCAAGCCCGTATCAAGCAATTGATGCGGGCTTTTTTTTTTTATGAGCGAGTGTTAAAGGTATGAGATTCCCGACTCAGTCATTCTTCCTTCTCGGGAATGACGTGGGAGAGTGATGTGTTCTGTCGGTAGCGTTGGCTTGGTGTGGGAGATTCCCGGCTCAGTCGTTCCTCCTTCTCGGGAATGACGAGGAGAGGGATGTGTTTTGCTTGATATTATCGGTGTGTCGGGAGATTCCCAACTCGGTCGTTCCTCCCTCTTGGGAATGACGAAAGAGAGGTTGAAAGTAAGCTATTAGTGTTAATAGGGGGATTGTGGCTAATGCATTGCAATCGAAACTACCGTCATCTCCTAAAGCGACGAAGGAGCATAATAGGAGATCTGATTTTGTGCTTCATCCAAGAAAAAAGGTTGATGCTTTCACATCAACCTTATGATTTTCATTCCAGCTTTATCAGCCAAGCTCACAGTCTTTAGGGCGTAACTGAAACTCATCAATTGAGCCAATCTCCACACCTGCCGACAACTTATCTTCGTCATTATGAGCATTACCGTGTGCATGCATAATCAGACGATTTGCCGTGCGAGGTTTAAGTTGGCTGACGACAAAACGCATCATGTCTGAGCGTGTTAGACCTTTAAGATCTTCTAAGACACGCTCTCTCTGATTGAATTCCAAGTCCTTATTGCCTATCGCAACCCATAAACGTTGAGCGCGACCGCGCAAGGTGGTATCTGGCGTTGAAATCTGATTCCAGAGGCCGCGTTTACTGCTGTGCCATTGATAGTCGTTAAGCTCTAACAGCACCATGTAAAAGGCATTGAGGAATTCATCGATCGAGGCTAACAAGTCTGCCGGGGCAGCATTCGGTGATTGCACATACAACACAATACCCGGGTGTCGGTTCAACGGCATATTGCCAGTGCCGACCATATAGCCTAGCTGCTGCTTGGTACGAATCTCATGGAAGAAGGTGGCTGACATCAAATGGTTCGCCAATGAATACAGCGCAATATTTTTAGGTGAAATATCAGCACATTGGTAGTAAACCACGATGGCTGAATCATCTTGATTGCATACGACTTCGCGTTGGAAGCTACCATTTTCACCCAACATGATTAATGGGCGTAGTGACTCTTCGTAAGCTTGGTCTTGAACACGTAATGCATCTTTTAGCGTTTCAGCCATCTTGTGTGCATAGGCTTTTTTCCAATCACCATACACAAACATTTCGACATGCAATTCTGCCAAGATAGCTTGAACAAAAGAAGAGAGTTCATCGACCTCAATCGTTTCCAAGGCTTCAATTAATACGGAATAAGGCGGGTTATTAGGCTGAAGTATTCCAGTCATCGCATTAAACAGCTGAGAAATAGGACGATCTTGCGACGTATTATTCCAGTTTCTGAGCAATTGATGCTTAATAGTTTCAAAGCGTGTTGGACTAAAGTCGCGTGCTTGGAAGCGCTCAAGGATCATGTTGAGCAGCTGTGGTTGCTTTTCGCTGAATCCCGAAAGCGTGAGTGTTACACCGCCCTGATGGGTATACATGTTGTAGCCCATACCCGCAATCTCAGCCTGATACGTATCTTTTTCAAGCGAGTCCAAGAACATCTCTACACACAAGCGTGTTTTAACGATGTTTCTCGGGGTGGCGACTGAGTGTGGGCTGTCGATAGCGATATACACCACACCTTTAGGTACTCGAAATTGATGGTCTTGGAGGTGCCATAACTTAAAGCCATCCAGCTCTTCTAACAGTTGTGGGTGCTTAGCATCACCTTCGAGTTCAGCAGGGTCTAAGTCGTAGCAAATAAATGGGTTTTTACTTGGCAGCTCAAACATCCAGCCGGGGTTGATGCACGTAAAGCATTGGGTCTGCTCTGAGCTAAAAGGCGTAACGGAGTAGGGCGTAAAATACCACTTCGCTTCTCTATCATACTCGAAGCCTTGAGCTACGATGGTGACCCGCATGTTGTCGACAGATAAGTAGGGAAGCAAAGAGCGTTGTAACTCTTCGTCAAAGTGAGACATCTTATAATCGCCATACACCACATCTTGCTCTTGATAGTGCTGCATGTTGATAACAAGATGACTGACGACATCGAGCGGTCTGGAGGGCTCTTGAAAGCGGAAAGCGGACTCTAAAACGGCGCGTTTTTCAAGATAACGCCACTCTTCGATGCCTTGTTGTTCAATGAGTTTGATGTACTGAAATATAGCTTGAACGACGTTATCGGTTTTGGTTAAGCCTTCGATGGTCATTGAGCAACTGATCGTGAAGTCACGATAGTTACTGCCACTTGCGCCGCCACCTGCCGAGAGGGAAGTAATCCAACCTTTCTCTTTCAGCTGCATCATCAAACTGCCTTCGCCTTCGTAACCGATAAGGTGTGCAAAGAATGATAATGGCTTAATCCCATAGTGCTCGTCCATGCTTGGCATTGGGAAGGTTAAGATAAGTTTTCGTACTTCTTTTATCGGCTCTATGTGTACCTGTACGCCAGTGCTTAATTCGCCAACAATCGGAACTGCAACCTTTTTACCTTGTAGTTTGTGATTGGAAATCGAGCTAAAACGCTCCTCAACCCAACTTTGCATCTCATCTAATGATTGATTGCCAGACAGTGTCAGCGTCATTAGATCGGCTGAATATTGTTGCTGGTGGAAAGCCAAGATCTCTTGTCGAATCGTTTCACCGTTTCTGTCACCTAACGTCTCGATATTACCGACAGAAAACTTCGAGAATGGGTGATTGTGATTCACCAGTTCTTTGGTAACTTGGTACAAGCGTCGCGAGTCGTCGTTGAGTTTCATTTTATATTCGGAATCAACGGCTTGGCGTTCTTTGTCTAGTGCTTCTTCGTTAAAAAGTGGCGCTGTGAAAAATTGGCTGAAGCGATCGAGGGCGGTTTCAAAGGCATTCAATTCAACATCAAAAAAGAAGCAGGTGTGTTCGGTTCCGGTCCAAGCATTGTTGCTACCGCCATGTTGGCTGATAAAACTTTGGAACTCTCCGACCTTTGGATACTTTTCAGTTCCCAAAAATAGCATATGCTCTAAGTAGTGCGCTAAACCCTCTCGGTCGGTAGGGTCATCAAAATGCCCGACATTAACGGCGAGTGCGGCTGCAGCTTTTTGAGCGTTCTGATCGTGAACTAACAGTACTCGCAATCCGTTATCCAAGGTTACGTAACGGTATTGATGTTCATCATTAGGGCTTAAATGCACAGAAGCATCTCCAGAGAAGGTGGTTTTTAAATTATGTACGCGATGATTTGAGGTGCAAACCTTGCGATCACATTTTGGGATATGAAGAGCTTTTTGGCGACTTCTAAATCATTTTTATCGATTTTTATCAGTGATTTATTTTCTTTTAATAAGATTGTTAAGAAAGTCGAACTCTTTAGCAAGTGACTTGATATAATTATTTATATAGACTGCGGCTTCTCTAGTTTGAGAGCCAAACGCTAAGTAGCGTATCGCTGATATGGGATATATCGACTTTCGAAATGTTACGTAGACAGGACTGAACATGAAAATATTCATAATGCGCCACGGTGAAGCAGAACATTTTGCGGATTCGGATGCAGAACGAGCGTTAACCAAGCGCGGGAAAATGGCATCTCTTGCAGTGGCTCAAGCTGCAAATGAGCAGGGGATTAGTCAATTCGATAAAGTGCTTGTGAGCCCATATTTAAGGGCACAAGAAACGTGGTTAGAAATCTCTCAGGCGTTTTCTGGAAAGAAAGTAGAAACCTGTGATGATATTACGCCTTATGGAATGTCCGACGACGTGTTTGATCTGACCGTAGCAATGGCAGAAGTAGAAAAACTAGAGACCATTTTATTTGTTTCTCATTTACCTCTAGTGGGCTACTTAACAGCAGAATTTGCAACGGGCATGGCGCCACCTATGTTTCCGACGTCAGGTTTGGCTTGCATTGAATTCGACCTTGAGACACAAAAAGGCGAGTTACTTTGGAACATCAATCCATAGTCGAGGTTATATCTAACCTGTAGGCTGAAAGATAACAAAGAAAAGGGCACCTCAATGATTTGAGGTGCCCTTTTCTGTTTTTGACGTTGGGGGGGAAATAGCGAGTCAGGGTTATTTATCTGGAATAGCAAGCAAAACTAACAACGCACCGTTACCACCAAACTCTAAAGGTGCTTGGTGAAAGGCCATCACGTCAGGGTGCTGCGCTAACCACAAAGGCACCTTCTGTTTAAGGATGTGTTTACCGATACCGTGCTGAACGCAGGCACACGCCACGCTCTCTTTCACGCAGTGCGCAATCATGGCACCTAACTCGCGTTTCGCTTCTTGTTGAGTCATACCGTGCATATCAAGATACACATCAGGTACGTAGACACCACGACGTAAGCGCTTCACCTCATACTTAGAGACATCATCACGCGCATAACGTGTTGGGCCTTCTTCGCTAAGATGCGGAATGAACTCATCCGAGAAATAAAACTCGCTATCACTGGCTTGTCTTGCCGTGCGAGTAATTTCTTTTTGCTTGGCATTTCTTTTTGGCTGCTGGACTATGGTATCCTGTTGCAACTTTTTAACGCCCTTTACTGCATCGTTGAATAGGGCGAAATCGTCATCGAAGTCGGTGTCTTTTTTGCTCATCAGGTTATGAATTCTAATTAGAAACGTAATTAGCAGTATTGTAGCGCTTTTCGGAGACAATTTTGGATAAGATTTTTGTAGAAGAAGCGGTATCAGAACTACACACGCTTCAAGATGTGATTCGTTGGACTGTTAGTCGCTTTAACGCAGCGGGCCTTTTTTATGGTCACGGCACTGATAACGCGTGGGATGAGGCGGTACAACTTATTTTACCTACTCTTTATCTGCCGATTGATGTTCCTTCGCATGTTATGAACTCTCGTTTAACGAGCAGCGAACGTCTGCGTATTGTTGAGCGCGTAATCAAGCGTATCAATGATCGTACACCAACGGCTTACCTAACCAACAAAGCTTGGTTCTGTGGTCTAGAGTTCTTCGTTGATGAACGCGTTCTTGTGCCTCGTTCGCCAATTGGTGAGCTGATCGAAGCTCAATTCCAACCTTGGTTAACTGAAGAGCCAACGCGCATCATGGACCTTTGTACGGGTAGTGGCTGTATTGCTATTGCTTGTGCTCATGCATTCCCTGACGCTGAAGTAGACGCGATTGATATTTCTACTGACGCATTGCAAGTAGCTGAGCAGAACGTTCAAGATCACGGCATGGAGCAGCAAGTGTTCCCAATCCGTTCAGATCTTTTCCGTGATTTGCCAAAAGAGAAATACAACCTGATCGTATCGAATCCACCTTACGTGGACGAAGAAGATATGAACAGCTTGCCAGAAGAGTTTACTCATGAACCAGAACTTGGCCTAGCGGCAGGTACTGATGGACTGAAACTGGTTCGTCGTATCTTAGCTAACGCACCAAACTACCTAACGGATGATGGTATTCTGATCTGTGAAGTGGGCAACTCAATGGTTCACATGATGGATCAGTACCCAGAGATTCCATTCACTTGGATTGAATTCTCTAATGGTGGTCATGGCGTATTCATGATCACTCGTGAGCAGCTAGTGGCTTGCGCAGATGAGTTCTCTCTCTACAAAGACTAAGTTTTTTTATAGACTAAGTTTACACAGACTAAGGTTTGTATAGACTAAGCTTTGTATCGAAAAAGCTTCTTTGATTAGATTCGGGTTACCTTCGTTATTAAAGAAACCCTATCTGTATTAATTTAAACGCCATGCAGCAATGCATGGCGTTTTTTATTGCCTAAATTTTGGATATCGTACTTAGCGTTGAGGATTCGTTGCATATTATTTAGTTGCTTAATGTGAATAACTATCACATATTGATGGTCAATGTTTAGTCGTTTTAGTGAGTTAAGGAGAATTCGCGATGAGCTTTGATACATGGATTTATTATTTATTAGCGGTGCTGATTTTGACAGCTTCGCCCGGGCCAAGCTCTTTATTATGCATGACCAAAGGTGTGCAATCTGGCTTTAAACTATCGATATTTACCGCGCTGGGTAGCTTAACTGCGATTACTGGAATTCTAACGTTATCGTTTACCGGGCTGGGTGTGATTATTGCTTCGTCTGAAGTGGTGTTTAACGTCATTAAATGGGCAGGAGCCGCTTACCTAATCTACCTTGGTTGGAAGTCTCTGCGTTCTAGTCAGCAAGATTACGACAACCTATCTAATCAACAATCCGATTCTAAATCGGTTAAAGAAAGCGCTGCGCAGCATTACTTAAGTGGTTTCATTGTTGGCGCGAGCAATCCCAAAGCTATTCTATTTTTTACCGCACTTTTCCCACAATTTATTGACCCATCGATCGCTCTGGTTCCACAGTTCACCGTGTTTGCTTTGACCTTTATTGTAATGGAATTGTCTTGGTTATTGGTTTACGCCTATTTAGGGGCTAAATCGTCAAATTGGTTGTTTGCTAAAGGCCGAGCCAAGGTATTCAATCGTGTCACTGGAGGTGTCTTTATTGGGGCTGGCGCACTGCTTTCGACGACCAGTCGAGCATAGCTTTCGATTTATCAAATTGTTGAATAGTTACAGAAGTTTCTTGGTGTTGTCATAAAAGGTTAATATTAATGTGCTTGCTGATATCGGCATAAAGTCGATATATTGGTGTTACACCATCACGTTCTCGAGGAGAGACATATGCAGCATCAAGAAATGATTCAACACAGTAATTTCGGCGTTATCAGTCGCACTTGGATTTTCTCTACCCTTTCTCTAATGGGTATTCTTGCTCTAATGTAGTCAGTTTTATGGCTCAATATTTTCAGTTTTTATTATGAATACACTTGTTAAAAAGTCTTCAAAGTCAGAACTCTTACTCTCGTAAATGTGGCTCTTCTCATCAGTCTAGCCACTTAGCTTTTCCTCTTCTTAGCAGTACCTTTCTCTCAGTAACTTTTTTTCTCTGAATAATCTCTTTGTCTGATTAACCCTTTTATCTCAATAGACTCACTGCATAACCTGATCTGAAGTTGTTATCAAACTGTGATAATCTTAAATCATCTTTTATCTACAGTGTGCCTCTCATGTCTGTCTGGGATTCTATTTCATTTAACAATCGATTTACCGCATTACCTCGACTGTTCTATACCCCAATTCAACCTACACCGCTCAGCAATGTCCAATGGCTCGCATGGAACCATAATCTTGCGAATGAACTTGGCTTTCCGTCATTTGAAAACGCTTCCGAGGAATTGCTTGAGACGTTATCTGGCAATGTTGAACCTGAGCAGTTTTCGCCACTCGCAATGAAATACGCAGGTCACCAGTTTGGCTCTTATAACCCAGACTTAGGTGATGGAAGAGGGCTGTTATTAGCGCAAGTTGTCGCGAAAAGTGGTGAAACGTTCGACTTACACCTTAAAGGTGCAGGTAAAACCCCCTATTCACGTATGGGCGATGGTCGTGCAGTTATTCGCTCAACGGTTCGTGAGTATCTATGTAGCGAAGCGATGGCGGGTCTTAATATCCCAACCACACGTGCGTTGGCGATGATGACCAGCGACACACCCGTATATCGAGAGAAGCAAGAGTGGGGCGCATTGCTGGTGCGTGCTGCTGAGTCACATATTCGTTTCGGTCACTTTGAACATCTGTTTTATACCAATCAGTTGGCTGAGCATAAGTTGCTGGCTGATAAAGTCATTGAGTGGCATTTCCCTGAGTGTCTCGATGAAGAAAAGCCATACGCTGCCATGTTTAATCAGATTGTTGATCGCACTGCAGAAATGGTCGCGCTGTGGCAAGCGAATGGTTTTGCTCACGGAGTCATGAACACCGATAACATGTCTATCATCGGGCAAACCTTCGATTATGGCCCATTCGCATTCCTTGATGAATATGACCCAAGATTGATCTGTAATCACTCGGATTACCAAGGTCGTTATGCTTTCAATCAACAGCCTAGAATTGGATTGTGGAACCTATCGGCACTGGCTCACTCACTTTCTCCGCTGGTGGATAAAGCCGGTCTTGAGGCTGCACTCGAACAATACGAACCACAAATGAATGGTTATTTCAGTCAGATGATGCGTCGTAAGTTGGGGCTGCTTTCGAAACAAGAAGGTGACAGTCGTTTGTTTGAATCTATGTTTGAGTTGATGTCGCAAAACAAAGTCGACTACCCAAGATTCTTTAGAACGCTGTCGAACTTGGATACCTTGCCGCCACAGGAAGTGATTGATTTGATTATCGACCGCGAGGCAGCAAAGCTATGGATGGATAACTACTTACAACGCTGCGAATTAGAAGACAGTTCAGTGGCAGAGCGCTGTGAAAAGATGAGACAGGTGAACCCTAAATACATCCTCAGAAATTACCTAGCTCAGCTTGCGATAGATAAAGCCGAGCGTGGTGATAGTAGTGATATTGATGCGTTAATGGTGGTGTTGGCAGACCCTTATGCGGAACATCCTGACTACGAACACCTTGCCGCGCTGCCGCCTGAGTGGGGCAAAGCCATGGAAATCAGCTGCTCCTCTTAACCTTCGATGATTCTTTGAGTCGCTAAGTACAGATAGAGGTCACTAAGTTGTGATCTTTATCTGTTCGTTCTTCTAACTTTACAAACATGTCAATAATCAAATAATCGGCCAGCCTATACACTATGTGAATAAGTTGTAAATTTAATAGGTTTGGGCGATGCCAACAAATACTCGAATTCTCGTGGTGGATGATGATCAAGAAATCCGCGAGCTGCTGGAAGAGTACCTCACAAAATCGGGTTTCGATGTCTCTTCTGTTGGAGACGGTGTTGAATTAGAAACCCACCTGCAAAGCCAAGGTTATCCAGACCTGATTCTGCTCGATGTTATGCTCCCCGGTGACGATGGTTTTACCTTGTGTCAGCGAGTTCGAAAGCAATCCAATGTGCCAATCATCATGCTGACAGCGGTATCGGATGAAACCGATCAAATTATTGGCTTAGAAATTGGTGCCGATGATTACATTGCGAAGCCATTTAGTCCGCGCCAATTAATGGCTCGTATCAAAGCACTACTACGCCGTGTTCAAGTGGTGGATGACAAGCCAAGTGATGCACTGCCAAAGCAGATTATTTTTGGTGATTGGACGCTCGATACGCTCGCGCATCGAATCTCCCACAATGAAAATTCAGAAGAAATGGACTTGTCAGGCAGCGACTTTTCTTTGTTGATGTTGTTCTTAACTCGTCCTAATGAAGTTCTCGATCGTGACACCATCTCTTTCGCCACCAGAGGCCGCGAAGCGCTGCCTTTTGAACGTGGTATTGATGTGCAGCTTAGTCGCCTGAGAAGTCGGCTGGGCGACAGTGGTAAATACCCTCACTACATCAAAACCATGCGTGGCAATGGCTACATTCTTGCTGTGCCGGTTCAGTATGAACATTAAGCATGACCTACTGTTAATGAAGTAATGCTAATAAAGTATTTCCAATGAAGTATTCCGGATGAAATATCTCGTATGAACTGGATGAGTTGGTTGAAACCAAATTCGTTAGTCGCAAGAACCTTATTGTTGACGCTGTTAGCCGTGGTGATAGCTCAGGGTATCGCAACGTCTATATGGTATAGCGAATCAAAACACAAAGAGCTAGAAGGGATTCGTTCTGCTTCGTCGAGCATGGCGAACATGTTTGCTTCAACGGTGACTTTTTTCCAATCTCTACCCGTTAAATATCGTCATATCGTGCTGGATCAAATCCGCAATATGGGGGGAACGCGTTTCTTCGTTTCTTTCAATAAAGAGGCTTTGATTGTCGAACCGATCCCCGATACCCGCTTAAAAACCGCCTCGATTGAAGCGATAGAAAGTGTTTTGAGTAGCAAACTCAATAAAGTGGCGTCAGTGCGGGTTGATTTTTCTCGTCCTGAACACCTTCGCTTGCTCAAAAATGACATCTATTTGAGCGATCTCCCGCGATCTTGGGCACATCATACTTTAACGTTAGAACCGCTGAATCCACCTATTCTGGTTGTACAAATCGAATTGACCAGTCACGAATGGGTATACATTGCGGCATTGTTGCCTGCTCCATATGTGAAACTCGACGATACGATTCTTGGCAGAGAGCAGGTGATCTTCTTAGTTTCCTCAACACTTATTCTTTTGGTTTTGACTTACTTGATGATTCGTCGCCAAGTACGCCCTCTTAAAAAGTTAGCAAGAGCCGCTAATGAGATGAGCATGGACATTCAGCAACCCCAACTGAAAGAAGAAGGGGCGACTGAACTGGTCACCGCAACCCGAGCCTTTAATCGCATGCAGCAACGGATTCGTCGCTATGTTGCCGACCGAGAGCACCTTTTTTCTGCGATCTCCCATGACTTAAAGACACCAATAACACGTCTAAGATTGCGTGCAGAGTTGTTGGAGAGTGAAGTAAAGAAAGACAAATTCAATAAAGATCTCGATGAGCTCGAGATGATGGTCAAAGGTGCTTTGCAAGCGGTAAGAGACACCGATCTACACGAGAATAATGCCATTATTGACCTCAATGAAATGGTGCTTTCTGTGATTGAATCTCATAACCAGTACCAAACAAAGGTAGAGTTCGAGCCGGTCGTCATTGAGCCATTGGTCGCGAAACCACTGGCGATTAAGCGTGTACTGACCAACTTAATCGACAACGCAGTTAAGTATGGTTCATCTGCCGTAGTGGAAGTTAGTGGTGATGAGCTTTGGGTGGTCGTGACTATTCAAGACCGTGGCAATGGTATCCCCGAAGACAAGCTAGAGATGGTCTTTGAACCCTACTTTAGGCTTGCAACCGACGACCAAGGACACGGACTTGGCCTCGGGATCTGCCGAAATATCCTGCACGGACACGGCGGAGATCTCATTATTCGCAACTCCTCTCAAGGCGGCTTAGAAGCCAAAGTCTATATCCCCACAGGCTTAGAAGTGTAATGTAACAATTGTGTTACATAGGGCTTACCTTTTGTTTCAATCTTATCAATCAGAATAAGTAGACTCTTTATTGAACCGGACGTCGAGTCCGCTAAAACATGGAAGATAATAATGAAAATCAATAAAACCCTACTTACTCTATCTCTTCTTGCTGCCTCAACATTTTCTCAAGCTGGTGAAGTGGAAGTGCTTCACTGGTGGACTGCCGGTGGCGAAGCGAAATCCGCAGCGGTACTGAAAGAGATGATTGAAGAACAAGGCCATACTTGGAAAGATTTTGCTGTTGCTGGTGGCGGCGGTGAAAGTGCGATGACTGTTTTGAAAACTCGAGCAGTATCGGGCAATCCTCCATCTGCCGCGCAGATCAAAGGTCATGATATTCAAGAGTGGGGTGGTTTAGGTTTTCTGACGTCTCTCGATGCGACTGCTAAACAAGAACAATGGGATGAGTTACTGCCAGAGGTGGTGACTAAAGTGATGAAGTGGGATGGCGAATATGTGGCGGTTCCTGTCAACGTTCACCGTGTTAACTGGCTTTGGGCTAACCCTGTTGTTTTAGAAAAATCGGGCGTTACGGTTCCAACTACGTTAGATGAGTTCTTTGTTGCTGCAGACAAGATTAAAGCAGCTGGCTTCATTCCATTGGCTCACGGTGGTCAACCTTGGCAAGACGCAACCGTATTCGAAGCGGTGGCTCTTGATGTTCTAGGCAGTGAAGATTACAACAAAGCGTTCGTTGATCTTGATATGGACGTATTATCTGGCGACAAGATGGTGGAAGTGTTCACCAAGTTCAAAAAGATGCGTGACTACATCGACAGCAACTCTCCAGGTCGTGATTGGAATGTCGCAACTTCAATGGTTATCAATGGCGAAGCCGCGATGCAAATCATGGGTGATTGGGCGAAAGGTGAATTTACTGCGGCAGGCAAAGTGCCGGGTAAAGATTACATCTGTGCACCAGCACCGGGGACTGATGGTCAGTTCACTTTCAACATCGATAGCTTTGCGTTCTTTGAGTTAAGTGACAAAGAAAACCAAAAAGCGCAGCAAGATCTAGCGAAAACCATTCTTACTAAAGACTTCCAAGAAGTCTTCAACCTTAACAAGGGTTCTATCCCTGTACGTCTAGATATGGACATGTCTAAGTTTGACCAATGTGCGTTGGACTCAATGGCAACCTTCAAAGCGAGTGCTGAATCGGGCGATCTTGTTCCTAGTATGGCTCACGGTCTAGCGACAACAAGCTACGCTCAAGGCGCTATCTATGACGTAGTGACCAACTTCTTCAATGAGAAAGATGCCGATCCGAAACAAGCGGCAGCTAAGTTAGCAAAAGCAGTGAAAGCGGCTATCTAATCTAACTTGATAAGCGACACACAACGCACGTGAGTGACGGGTTGTGTTGCTTTATCGAACCCCCAGGGTGGGTAGGCTCGTAGGGAGCCTATCTGCTCTTCACTCCCAATTCTAATATGCGTGATGCTGATGTGGTGCCGAAAGGTAAGCCATTGGCTCGATTGTGCAACAAGGATAAGTTATGGAGCATGTTTTGACTGAGTCGACTCCAAAACCCACAAGGAGCCAGCCTGCACCGAAACCGAGTTTTGCTGACAGGTTGCAACATTGGTTACCTAAAATTGTGCTGGCGCCAACTGCGTTAGTGACCGTGGTGTGTATCTACGGCTATATATTTTGGACGGCCGCACTGTCGTTCACCAACTCTCGATTTCTTCCGAGCTTCAACTTCGTTGGTTTAACCCAATATGAAAAGCTGATGGATAACGATCGTTGGATCACCTCAATCACCAACCTCGGTGTGTTTGGTTTTCTATTCATGGCGATTGCTATCTTGCTAGGTGTTGGTTTAGCGGTATTACTTGACCAGAACATCCGTCAAGAAGGCGCGATTCGTACTATCTATCTCTACCCAATGGCGTTGTCATTCATCGTGACGGGTACGGCGTGGAAATGGATTCTTAACCCGGGTCTTGGCATTGAAAAGCTGATGCAAGACTGGGGATTTACTGACTTCAAATTTGACTGGCTCGTCAATTCTGAAATGTCGGTTTACACCTTAGTGATTGCAGCACTTTGGCAGTCTTCTGGATTCGTGATGGCGATGTTCTTAGCGGGTCTGCGTGGCATCGATTCTTCAATCATCAAAGCGGCTCAAATCGATGGTGCAAGCTTGCCTACCATCTATCTCAAAATCATTCTACCTTGCTTGCGCCCTGTGGTTTTCAGTGCGGTGATCATCACCTCACACATTGCAATTAAGAGCTTTGACCTTGTGACGGCAATGACGGCAGGCGGTCCGGGTTATTCATCGGATCTTCCAGCGCTATTCATGTATGCCCACTCATTTACTCGTGGTCAAATCGGCCTTGGTGCTGCCAGTGCCATGATGATGCTTGCCGGCATTTTAGCGATTCTCGTGCCTTATCTTTACTCTGAACTTAGGGAGAAAAAGTCATGATGAATAACATCAATTTTGCTCGAATCTTTATTTATTCAGCACTGCTTTTCTTCTGTTTAGTGTACCTAATGCCATTGTTCGTAATGGCGCTGACGTCATTCAAAACTCTGCCAGATATCAAGGCGGGCAACCTGATGAGTTTGCCAAAAGAGTGGGTGTTCGATGCTTGGTATAAAGCGTGGGACACCGCTTGTACTGGCGTGAAATGTGAAGGCATCAAAGGCTACTTCTGGAACTCGTTCCAAATGGTGATTCCTGCGGTTGCGATTTCAACATTGCTCGGTGCATTCAATGGCTATGTCGTGACGAAATGGCAATTCAGAGGTTCAAACCTGTTCTTTAGTTTGTTGTTATTTGGCTGCTTCATTCCATTCCAAGTGGTGCTACTACCAATGGCAACCATGCTCGGCAAGATGGGGCTAGCGAACACAACCATCGGCTTGGTGATTGTGCACGTTATCTACGGTATGGCATTTACCACACTGTTTTTCCGTAACTTCTATATCTCGATTCCTGATGAATTGATCAAGGCGGCAAAGCTCGATGGTGCTGGCTTCTTTACGATTTTCTTCAAGATCTTATTACCGATCTCGACACCAATCATCATGGTGACGGTGATCTGGCAGTTCACCGCGATTTGGAATGACTTCTTGTTCGGAGTGGTCTATTCCGGCTCAGATACTCAGCCGATTACCGTGGCATTAAACAATCTAGTCAACACCAGCACTGGCGTTAAAGAATATAACGTCGACATGGCTGCCGCGATCATCGCCGCACTGCCAACGCTGTTGGTGTATGTCTTCGCAGGAAAATATTTTGTTCGTGGCCTAACGGCAGGATCAGTAAAAGGATAATTACCCATGGCAACATTAGATTTAAAACAGATCCGTAAAACCTATCGCAACGCGGACAACGAAACGTTAAAGGGCATCGACATCAGTATCGATTCGGGGGAATTTTTGATACTTGTCGGCCCTTCGGGGTGTGGGAAATCCACCTTGATGAACACCATCGCTGGGCTAGAGAATATTAGCTCGGGTGAGATTGTCATTGATGGCATAGACGTGGCGCAGGTTGAACCTAAAGATCGCGATATCGCGATGGTATTCCAGTCGTACGCGCTTTATCCAAACATGACGGTACGCGGCAATATCGCTTTCGGTTTGAAGATCCGCAAGATGCCGCAGCAAGAGATCGATGCTGAGGTTAATCGAGTGGCTGAAATGCTGCAAATCGAACAACTGCTTGATCGCAAACCGTCGCAACTTTCTGGTGGCCAGCGTCAACGTGTCGCGATGGGACGTGCTCTGGCTCGTCGTCCTAAGCTTTATCTATTTGATGAGCCGCTTTCTAACTTGGATGCCAAGCTGCGTGTTGAAATGCGCCATCAGATTAAACGTCTGCACCAGAAGCTGAATACCACGATTGTTTATGTAACCCATGATCAGATTGAAGCTATGACACTCGCTGATCGCATCGCAGTAATGAAAGACGGTGAACTGCAGCAGTTAGGCACACCGCAAGAGATTTATACCAAGCCAAACAACATGTTCGTAGCGGGCTTTATGGGCTCACCATCAATGAACTTCATTAAGACCATGGTGGATTTGGATGAGGAGCAGAATCCGATCATCAAAGTAACTGGCACGGCTGAGCAAGAGCACCACATTCGTTTGCCACAGAGTATGCGCGACCAAGATGGCAAAGAGTTGGTGATAGGGCTACGTCCTGAGCACATTACTGAGCAGCAGGGTGATGATGTTTCTGCCTCTACAAAGCTAGACTTACAATTAGAGGTATTGGAACCGACAGGGCCAGATACTATTGCGATGGTTAAAGTAAACGACCAAGAAGTCGCGTGTCGTTTATCGCCAGAATTTGAAGTGTCCGTTGGGCAAATGGCACCACTGCATTTTGACCTATCCAAAGCGGTATTCTTCGATGCTCAAACCGAAGCGAGAATCGATTTCTAACTTCTAACTTCTAACTTCTAGTTATTGAGTTAGTTTAACAATCAAAGTTCATGTCTAAATCAAAGGCAGTATCACCAACGAGTAATAAGTAATGTGATGCTGCCTTTTTCGTTGTCTATACTTGCTTTTTATTCCTTATAAAAACAGAGGGGTAAACTATATATATGCTTCTACTGCAATAATATTGTGATTTAGTATCCCTTAGCTCTATAAAGCTGACGTAGAAACGCGTAGGATCACACTACTTTAGATCAAATACTAGGTTGCACTTTGGTGCATAGACAGAATAAAACATGAAACTAACAGCAAAACCAGCGGCGAATAACGCTTTACTTATTTCTATTACGACACCGGATTTTAAAGGTGACGAAGCAAAAGAGTCTCTTGCCGAACTTGCTCGCTTAGTGACAACCCTAGGGTTTAAAGTAGTCGGTACGCAATCGCAACACCACAGCTCATCACAACGACAAAACGTGTTGGGTGCCGGTAAGCTTGCTGAAATTGCACACCTAACTGGTTATCAAGGCTCTATTGAAGAAGCAGAAGATGAAGACTTTATTGATGAGTCGTTTGATTTTAATGTTGAAATCGATGAGCTAGATTTTGATGATCTTCCAACGGGCAACTTCCAATACGGTGCCGCTGATGTTGTGGTCTTTGACTGTGATTTAAGTCCATCTCAAATGCGTACTGTTGAGGCGAGTTTGGGTGTGGAAGTATTTGACCGTACTGGCATCATCATCGAAATCTTTAGCCGTCACGCTCGTACTCGTACTGCTCGTCTGCAAGTTGATATCGCTCGTCTAAACTACTTAGTGCCACGACTTCGTGAAACGGCTGAAGGCGATAAAGAACGTCAAATGGGTCAGGGCGCAGGTGAAACTTCACTAGAGCTAGACCGTCGTAACGTACGTGACCAAATTGCTGCGCTTAAGCGTGAGCTAGTAAGCGTACAAGATGAAATGAAGACTCGACGCACAAGGCGCGCGGAGCTTTTCACTGTTGCTTTAGTTGGCTACACCAATGCCGGTAAGTCTTCGATGATGCGTGCAATGACCGCAACCGAAGTGGTGGGTGAAGATAAACTGTTCGCAACGCTAGACACTACGGTTCGTGCGCTTCAGCCAATCACTCAACCGCGTATCCTTGTTTCAGATACCGTTGGTTTCATCAAGAAATTGCCACACGATCTGGTTGCTTCATTCCACTCAACGCTAGCAGAAGCGCATGATGCTTCACTGCTTTTGTATGTGGTTGATGCTTCTGACGTTTCGTTCCGAGCTCAGCTTGATGTCGTACACGACGTATTAGCACAAGTGGGTGTTGAAGGCAGCGAAAAACTATTAGTGCTTAATAAGTGCGATAGATTGACTGAAGAACAGCAATTAGAGCTGATCGAAGAATTCCCAGATGCGATGCTAACGTCGACTCGTGATCCGCTAGATATTACGAAGCTGCACAAGTACATCGTTGGTGTTGCTGAAGAAGGCATGATCGAAGAAGAGATCACTATCCCTTATTCTGGACAAGGCATCATCGGTGAGATTCGCTCAAATATGAGTGTGGTTAAAGAAGAGTACGACTACGAACACATCAAATTAACGGTTCGTTCAAGCGCCATTGATTTAGCGCGACTAAAAAAGCGTATGCAGAAGTCTTAATCTTTTAGCTAGCTTAAGAAAAATGACTAAAAGAAAAGCGACCCGTTAAGGTCGCTTTTTTTATTCGTTGAGCTTAATTAACGCTGTATTGAAATGCCTACGCCATTCTTTGAGTCGGCTTCCAACGTGCTAGCTCTGGATCAAGCTTGATGCCTTGTGAGGTCAGCAAGTTAACGCGAGCCAAGTAGGCTGCTCCATGCATTAGGTGTTTTGCTAGATCAACGGCATTACGCTGTTGGTAATCGTCTAGATAGCTGTCTTTCGCCCATGCGTTGAATGCGCCAAGTGCAGGGCCTGCCCATACTTGGTAATCCATTTCACGACCTTGTTCACCGGTGTTTGACCAACGGCTAGAAAGACCCAAGTACCAACGGAAAATCAACGCCATCTTACGCTTCGGGTTGCCTTCAGCGCGTTCGATCTGTTTAGGGTCACGCTCGTTAAAGTGCGCCACAGTCCCTGCCCAAATGTCATCCAGTGTTGAACGGAATACCTGCTTCTCTAGCTTTAAGCGTTCTTCAACTGGAATTGCTTCAATCGAGTCGTAACGTGTGTATAGCTCATACAGTTTATTGGCACGCATTGGGAACAAGGTGCCGCGCTTAACCACCTGCAGTTTCACGCCCATTTCGAACATGTCTGCCGCCGGAGCCATAGTCACGTCAGCCATTTCGGTTGTTGAAAGCAGCTTACGAGTGTGTTCGCTCGCGCCAGCCTCAACACACGCTTGGTTGATAGAGCCGGTAACAATGTATGCCGCACCCATGTTAAATGTCGCTAGAGCAGCGTCAGGTGTGCCTACGCCACCACCACAACCGACACGTAGCGGTGTTTTGAATTGGTACTGAGCTTGGATTTGCTCTTTCAGTGCAAGAATCGTTGGTAGCAGTGTTACTAGCGGACGATTATCTGTGTGACCACCAGAATCGGCTTCTGCAGTGATGTCATCGGCCATAGGAACCAGCTGTGCCAGTTCCATTTGCTCTGCTGTGATTCGGCCTTCATCAACCAGAGCCTGCAGCATTTTTACAGGAGCAGGCTGCATGAATTTACTCGCGACTTCAGTACGGCTTACCTTGGCAATAACTTTGTTGCCTATCTGAACCTCACCTTGTGCATCGCGGCTAAGGCCTGCAGCACGGTAGTGAACGATTTGCGGTGTTAGACCTAAGAAGGCAGAAGCCTCAACCGTTTTCACTTTGTGCTTCAAAAATAGTTCAACACTGCCACGTTCTAGCGCGGGTTCGCTTGGGCTGTGAATTAGGTTGAACGCATAAGGGCCGTTTGGCAGTGCTGCTTGGATACGGTTGATCGCTTGCTCAACGCGAGATGGGATTAAGCCCGCCGCGCCAAATGAACAAAGAATGCCAGCTTGGCCAAGCGCAATCACCAACTCTTCAGATGAAATGCCGTTTGCCATTGCGCCCGCATAGTAAGCGTATTTCACGCCGTGACAGCGACGAAAATCTTCGTCGCCTAGGCTTTGTGTACCAAGAGCAGGAGCAAAGGCGCTAACAGGTTGGCTGTTCGCTGAGCTTGCTGAATCGCCCGATGCAATCTCAGATTTTTGGCTTACGCCTAAACCTTTTTCTGGGTGGTTCACGACGTAACAAGCAAGGCTTAAGTCTTTCAATATTGTCGACATTGCTGCGTTATCAAAGCGAGTTGTGCTCTCTTCGATCTGCCAAGGCCACGGAGATAGCTTTTCGTTATTGATAGTGGTTTGAGTTGTCATACTAAATTCTTTCCTAGTTCTCTGTCAGGCTTATGCTTCTTCGATACAAATCGCGATGTCTTTCACTTCGTAAATACGCAGACCATCTTTGCTCAGGTTTGCGTCGCCAACGATGATGCGTTTGCCGTCTTCGTCTTTGATTGCAGTGATATGTATATCCAGAGACATCTGTTTGTTCAGAGGGTTAATCTGACCACGGTATTTCCACTTCACTTCAGATTGAATTTGACCAAACTTCGGATTGCGGAAGCCAGCGCCAAGATCTTTATTTAGAGCGTAGGTTTGCATCAGTTCGATGATCGCTTCGACACCTAGAGAACCTGGCATTACCGGATCTTGATGGAAGTGGAACTGGAAGAACCAATCACTTGGGTCAATCGTACGCTCAGCGTATAGGTAACCCAGACCGTCTTTACCACCATCGCTGGTGATCTGCACAGTATCGATAAAGTTCAAACGACCGCCAGCCAGTTGGTAGTGCTCTTGTACTTCGCCAGTAGCAGAAACAGGTGCATTGAAGTAACGCGTCGTTTTGTCTAGCAGGTTGATGTTTACATCTGGTGTGCGGTTGTTATCAACGTGCCAAGGGTGAGTCACTTTACCGTTGTCCAAACCAAGTTGGTCTTTCAGTGCTGCGCCTTTGAAGTAACCAAATACCGCTGTACCTTGGTAGAAAGGCACGCCGTCAGTACTCAGTTCGAAGCTGAAGCTCTGTACGATGTTGGTGCCCATCATTACTGTTGAAAGCAGACGAGAATCGTTGGTGATCGTTTTGCCACGCAAGTCGACGTTACGCAGCATTTTGCCGCTACCATCTAGGTTACGGAAAAACAGTTCTTCACCTGGGAAGCCCAGTGTTGTTCCCATGTAGCCTGAGATGAAGCCGTTTGGCTGCAGCGAAATCTCCATCAATACTGAGTAAGGCATTAGAGTCTGGTGGCTGTTTTCATCAAAGTACCATGCATTTTCTGGCACTTCGTATTCTGCGATACACGATGAAGGTTTCTTGAAGTCGCCACGCTTACCGTCGATCTCAACCACACGAGTGGTTAGTTGCAAGTCTCCACACGGAGTACGTGGTGGGATCATGCCACGGTAGATAGAGAAATCAGGACCGAAGCATTTCTCGATATCACCCGTTGCGAATTCGAACATGTGATAAGGCGTGAATGGAACCGTATCGGGTGTGCGATTTGGGTAATCTGGAGTTACCGGCGCTTCAACGTGTTGAAGAGGAACCACACCTTTATTTGGCGCTGTTGCTAGGTCTTCAATTTGCGCCATGAGTGGTGCATTCGCTGAAGCTTGCTGATTAACGGCTGGTGTATGGCCCAAGCTTTTATGGTCCAAGCTTTCGATAACAGGGGGCGCGACAGCTGTTTCTAAAGAAGGCAGATAACGAGTACATTCGTCGTCTTCTTTGATCATCACACCCAAGTTTTGGAAATCAACAATCACTTTGCCGTTCAGTAAAATATCGATGTTAGCTTTCGCGTATGGGCGAGGGCTTAGACCAATCTCAGTCACTTCCATGCGGTACGTCAGCTCTGCCGATTGTGGTAGCACTTGTCCACGACAACGTACTTGTTGAGGCGCATTCTCAAGCGGTTGGAAACGACCATTTTGAACAAGCGTGTGCATGCCAAGGTGCATCATGAAGAACTGAAGCAGTTGACCACAACCCTCTGCCATCAAAGAGCCAGCCATTACTGAATCATCTTTGAAGTGACAAGGGAAGTACCAGTGCTCAGGCTCTAGTTGTTTGTGACCTTCAATCAGACCAAGTCCCCATGTACCGCCTTGCGGTTCAACACGGCTAACCTTTTCGATCATCATGAACTTCTCTGAGCTGAAGCACAAAGAAGGCTGGTGGCGATTAGATTGGTGAGTTGGGCCAAAACACTCTGCGATGTTTGCAGTCAGCAGATGACGTAGTTCTTGGTGGTTAAACTGAGTTTTAGGGCAGTGCAACATAGGGTCGAAGCGTTGCTTAGTCGCCAGCTTACGCGCCTTGATTTCATCTTCAGTGTGAATCACACCTTTGCCATCTGCTAGCTCTTCATCAGTGAAGAAGCCCGCACAGCCGTTATCCATTTTCAGGATCATCTTGTCGCCAACGAAACACTCGTACGAGAAGAAGAACAGTAATGTATCGCCATTGCGAGCAAAGTTGTTGATTGAGATATCGTAACGCAGTGTATCGCCACCACGAGGCAAGTCGCCAAGGAAGGTCAGCGTACAATCAAGCAGGCGATAAACACGCTCGCCTTTGTTTTCAAAATCAATGCCTAAGTAGCTGATCAGCATTAAGTCACACTGACCAGATTCAACTGCAACAGCCCAAGGGATCTGACCATCAACAAGATACGGCGCATCAACTGGGATGTCGTATTCGGTGGTCATTGTGCTTGGTTTGTACTCGTTGACTGTCGCGTTGAGCTTAGTGACACGAGATACCAATAGGTAATCGGTGGTTGGCAAGCGAACGCGACGCGAGTAGCTATCGATGATCGCGTAATCAGGACCAAATACGTTAGCGATGTCGCCTTCCGCGTATTCAACCAGATCATCGTAATCCCAGATGCATGGCTTACGGATAGGTTTTACTGGTGCTGGCGTCGCAAGTACGTTTACTGGCACTGACTGAACCTGAGCCGGTTGAGCTTGAACAGGCTGAGCTGATGTTTGCTGACCATTCGTTTGTTGACCATTCGTTTGTTGAGAAAGGGCATTGCTATCTAAACCAGATGTCACTGCGTTTAGCTGTGCTTTTAATAGCGCATCAGCCATTTGCATGCCTTGGGCACGAGTGTGCAGGAATGCTTTGTGTACTTGCTGCGCTGCTTGCTGATTTTGAGCAAAAGCTTGGTTGTGTGGTGTTACAGACGGCTGTAATGCTGCATCCGTATTAGCGTCGATTTGAGACGCGCCATTTTTAGCGGATAGGACATGAGTCATATTGCTGTGGTTACCTGTTAGCTGACTGTGGCGAGTTGGCGCCAGAGTAGGGGATACTGATGTAGGAGTTTCGATGACTGGCTCTACCGCGTTCTGCGCTAATGCTTTCTTCTCTAACTCTTTTTGCACAAGGGCAGCTTGAATGTTTGCGGTCGTTGGAACCGACGCCACTCTTGCTGCTTGTTTACCAGAAGCTTTCTGTTGAATCGTTGCTAAGTTAGTCACTGGGGTTTGGGCAATATGTTGATAGATATCGCGACCACCAAGAGTCACTTGCTTAACCAATTGACGTTTAGCATCGCTCGCCAGTTCACTGCTTAAACGAACGGAAAGTGATTGAGATTCAACACTCGATTGAGTTAGTAACAGCTGTGAACATTGGCCTTCGCTGATGTTGGCAACAATCGCGTTTTTAGAGCTGACATTTGGATTCAGTGGCTCATGGTTCAGGTTGAGCAGACCGTGTAACAGGCTTGCCATCCCAGAAGCTGCAGAGCAGTGACCCACACGTTGACTCGCTTGAGTCGTCTTTGTGCTCGCTAAACTTAGAGACGAAGACTGATATGACGAAGACTCTGGTGCATGGTTAAGCTCAAGTAGAGAAACATCGTTCGAGCTCATACCGACTTGAGTCAGTAACTCATCAGCAACGGCGTTGTTACGCTCGCTTGAACCAAAGGCTAAGGCGTTGATACTGCCGTAAGCTGTCTCTTGGTTGCTCGCTACTCGACTCTCTTCAACAAGAACAATCGCACCTGCGCCTTCGCCCACATTCCAACTGCCGTCTTGCGGTTGTCCGAATTTTGGAGCAAGTGACACTGGGCTCATGCTGTTCTTCAGAATCACATGTTCCGCACTGCCACTAAGGTCAACGGCTGCAATCACGACTGCGTCCATGGATTCTTGCGACATTAGGTTTTGCGCGACATCGATACAACGAGCAACTGATTGTTCAGCGGCTGAAATCGTAAAGGCAGGGCCGTTAAAGTCCCACAATGAAGAGATACGCGAAGCCATGATGTTGCCGATGAAACTGGTGTATTGGTTCAGCTTGGCTGCGTCCATCACACTGTCCATCGCGATGGTTTCTAGCGCTTGGTATTCGTCTTGAGTTAGTTCGATACCCATGTTGGCAAAGCTGTCAGCCAATTGGCTATGCAGGTTTACGCGTCCACGGAATTGGTGCATCTCAAGCTCTGTTTCCATCGCAACGAGTACTGCAACTTTTTGGCCTGCTACAAGCTTGGCATCTTTGATGGCTTCGTCTGCAACTTTCATCAGTAACAACTGCTGAGAGATCAAACGGTCATCTTCATTCGGCGGCACTTTAAAGCGTAGGAAATCGAGATCGAATTGATCGATGTACGCTCCGTTTGGAATGCCGTGTAAACCAAACTGATTCAGTAGTTCTGGATGTTGGTCTAAGCCTTTCCAGCGTTTCTTAGGCAAAGCAATGAAAGCATCGTTGTTGGTTTCAATTGCAGTGCTCAGCGCGTTGATACTTTGCAGAGAACCGAAGTGAGACGCTAGGCCAGTAATGCTTAAATTAGACGGTTGTAGGCTTGGATATGCCGACTCTAAAGTCTGGGTTACATGACTGGTGTCTGAATACGCTTCAAGCAGTAAGTGAGCGTTACAACCACCGAAACCAAATACAGAAACACCCGCGCAGCGCTCTGAGTTACCCGCTTTACTTGGCCAAGGTTGAACCTGCGTTGGCAGAGTCTGTGGGCCAAATAAACCTTCAGGCGACGATAGTGGCTTGTCCAAATTAATACTTGGAGGAAGCACGCCTTCTTTCATCGCAAAGATCATTTTCATAATCCCCGGCATACCCGCAGCAGTCAGTAAGTGGCCGAGGTTTGACTTCGCAGAGCCAATCAATGGCGGGTTAGAACCATTCAATTTGTCAGCAAAGAAACGCTCCATTGAGGTTAACTCAACCTTGTCACCTAATGGTGTGCCGGTTGCGTGACACTCAATCACTTCAATGCTGTCTGGTGATAGGTTTGAAGCCTCGTAAGCGCGTTCAAAGGCTTGTACTTGTCCTTTGCTATTTGGGCTTAATACGAACTGGCCACGGCCATCGTTCGACAAGCCAATACCGCTGACGACTGCGTAAATGTTATCGCCATCACGCTCTGCATCAGCTAAGCGTTTTAGGACTAAAACCCCCGCACCTTCGCCAGCAAATAGACCTTTACTGTTGCTATCAAACGGAACCGAAACACCGTGGTCAGGGTAAGCGTGGAAGATGGAAAAACCCATGTTGATAAAGAATGGGTCAGCACCTGATACCGCGCCTGCCAACATCATGTCGGCCTTGCCCGTGTTCAAGTAATCACACGCTAACTTCAATGAATACACTGAGCTCGCACATGCCGCATCTAGGCTAAGTTGCACGTTGCCTAAACCTAGCGCATCAGCCACTAACTTAGAGGCGTTGTGTGCTGCAGCACCATTGATAGGGTTGAGATCTTGCGCGGTTTCATTGGTTGGTAGCAGTGAAAACTGGTCATTAGCCAATTTAGCTTGTAGTGCCTTTTCGACGACCGAGTGATACATCGGCAGAAACAGGTCGTTCGAGCGTGTGGTTGGGAACGAAAGGGCACCCATGATCACGCCTGTACGCTCTAAAACATCGGCATTTAAACTAATGCCTGCGTCAACTAACGCCTTACGACTGGTATCCAAAGCCCACAGGAAACTCTGGTCAACACCGTTGAACGATTCTGCTGTTAAGCGGTAGCCATTGCTGTCGAAATTGAAGTTTTCGATGTAGCCGCCTTTATCACAGTAAAAGCGGTCTGATTCACCTTGCACGCCCTGATAGCTTCCAGGTTTAGCCCCTAATTTTTCAGCGCTTAATGTGGTTCGAGAATCTTTTTTATTCAGCAAGTTTTGCCAAAAGTCTTTTGGCGTATCCGCTTCTGGGTATTGGTTCGCAATACCGACAATCGCGATCTTATTGCACTTCACTTGCTGCTTATTCTGAGCCTGATATTTATATTGAGATGGTTTCGATTGAGAACTCATACTAGCTCTCCTTGATGATTCACTGCGCTGCCTTGAGACACACCACTTAATTGCTTCGTGGTGATCTGTTGTTCTAGGCCTTGAATAAGTGGCTCGACAGACAATGGAATTTGATGAGTAATGAGCTGACCAATGCACTTGATGAGCGTGACAACATCGTCACCGCCTTTGGCATTGGAAGCGATTGTGCAGTACTGGTCGGCTACGTCGTCGCTACGATTGATCTTGTCGATCAATGTGCTGGTTTGACGATCGGCACCTACTTCTACAAACAGACGCGCACCTTGTTGACGCGCACTTTGGATCAACGCGGTGAAATCTAACGTTGAACAGAAAGTATCAGCAATTGAAAGGGCGATGCTGTCGCTGTCGATATTGATCGGTGCGCCAGTCGGTAGACCTGCTGCGCTGATAAAGCGGATATGCTTTGGCAATTCGTCGAACAGTAGTTGAGTGTAAAACTCACGCACTTGGCTATGCTGACTCAGCGCTGGTGTGGTGTGCATCGCAGTAACACGGTTAGCGGCAATACCACGTTTACCCAGTTTCTTGAGTAGTGCACGACATGTGCTTTCACAACCTGCTAGCACGCAAGTATCACCTTGGATGATAGCGAGATAAGCGCGTGGGAACTCTGGTAACAGAGCTTCAATCGCTTGCGCATCACTGCGAACCACAAAGCTATTCCATTGGATGCTTTCGTCGCCGTTCAGCTGCCAATCTTGACGTACTGCGGTGAGTTCGCCAGAAATAGCCGTAGTGAAGATAGGACTGGTTTGAGTCATCTCAATCAGCGCATGTGGGTTTTTCCAAACATTCAAGCTAGCCCACATGGAAGCTTCACCCTTGGAGTAACCCAAGGCGAAATCTGGCTGCACTTTGAATTCATCACACAGCAGTTGTGTTAACAGATAACTACTGCCCACACCTGCAATGGCTAATTCACTGAGCGACATTTCTTGCGAGTCTTCAGCGTAGGTTTTTTCAGCCTGCAGCATTTCTTTCAAGTCACCTTCTCGCTCTAAGCGGGCAAATAACTGTGGGAAATGTTGGTGAAACTCGCGCAACATGCCGGGATAAACCGTGCCAACACCAGGGTAAACAAATGCAACACCACCTTTGCTTTGAGGCTTTGGAGAGAAACAACTGCCTGCTGGCGTTTTGTAGTGGCTATTGTCACCCATTACTTTTGGCAACGCATTTTCTATCGCGGTGATCTCTTGTAGTGCAGCCTCAATTGAAGCGGCTTGAATCACGATGTTTGCGCCAAGGTCAACATTGTGTTGAACGCTTTGAAAGTGGCTTAGGTTTGAATGCATCAAGGTGGCGATAGCAAGTTCGCTGTCCGTTGAATCACTAACGCATTTTAGCTCTTCTCTTAACGAGGTTAGCTGAGAAACCAATTCGGCTTGGTCACTGCCAGAAACCACAAACATCAAACGCTCGCTTGATAGCAAGGGTTTTGGTTCTTGCAAACCGGTCGCTTGAGTCAATATCAGGCTGGTGGCTTTTTGGTTATCGTCACTGAAAGTTAACGCAGCAATACGTGCTTTGTTCGGCTCAGTGAACCAATAGTGGCTCGGTAATGAATAGCTCGGTAATGAATAGCTCGGTAATGAACGGCTCGATATCGCATTAACCATATTCAACAATTCATTAAACTGCCGCGAAGCAGATAGGGCTGAGTATTGCTGTTGATGGCTTAAGTCTGAAGCGGGGCGGCGTGACATATCCAGAGCAAGCTGAACGCTATCTCCATTATCTAGATCGAGAGTTTCGGCAAAGCCCGCTAAATTCGCGTGTGGGTGAATCTTATTCTGAGCAGCATTCAGCGCACTTAACATCAACAATGATGGTGAGTGAGAATCTAAACAAAGTTTAATAACACTACCTTGAATGACAGCCTCAATCGCTTGAGCAAGTGCTTGATTAAAATTGCCATCAACCACAACAGTAACCATCTCTGGAAGCGAAGGTGATAAGTCGGCAGAAAGCTCAGCCGCGTTTGCTGGCTGAGCTAAAAGAGCGATGCGCAATGGCATCGCTTTATTAGTAGGAACAGTCACTATGACAATTGCTCCTTTTCTGCGTTTTTAGTCGCCTCTTTCTTTGATACTGCTGAGCTAGACTTCGGCAAAAATGCATCGTTTAAACTCTTGCTGATGGTGACTTTGGCACCTTTCATTACCGCACTTAAACGACCATCTTGGTGGTAAAGTGAGATATCAGCTTGCAGCGAACGAGCCGTGCTTTTTATCACGCTCAGCTCTAGCCAACCTTGGTCACCATTGTGCATCGGTGCGTAACAAATAAACTCACCGATTGCAGACGGTAGGCTTGCCGCGCCGTACTTCAATCGAGCCCATACCAGCATTGCTTGCAACAGATAATCTTCAGCAAATGGTTGGCTATCGCCAAAGCCTTGCTTAGGAATAAATGATCCGCAGTCGCTGTTTTCAATCTGAGGCAACTGGCATTGAGCCAATAAGCCTAAGTCGTCAAAGCGTTCAACTGAGGTAATACCTTGCAATCTTGGTCCATGAAACAGAGTGCCGTCACTGTATAGAGCTTGTGCCGTTGTTACTGGTGTTGAAGAGTTAGCTTCAAAGCGTTTTGTCGACGCTTGTTGAACATCTTCAGATACTTGCACAGAGGCAACTTGCAACTGAGCTTGATACTGTGGTCGCCCTTGGCAACTGATCACCGCTTTTAGCTGATCTTTTGATTTAGCATCAGAAGACGGCTTTTTAGTGTCTGCAGACAAGACAAGCGTTAGCTCTAGCACTTCATCAGTATCAAAAATCACACCCTTAAGCAGTTTGTAGTTGTGAACGCTAACGTTCACCCCTAACAGTTGCTCTGCGACTTCACGCATCCATTGGATGGCACACACTGTCGGTAACACTGGGTTACCTGCAATGCAGTGATCTTGAATGAAAGGTAATGCCTTCGGATCAAGATGACGTGTCACAGTGATGCTTGTATTCAGCGGACTCTTTGCAAGATGCACAGACTCCGCATTAAGCTTTTTTACAGCAGCTTCCTTGTTGTCAGAACCTTGCATGCTCGTGCCAACCAGCAATTGAATGCCAGTTTCGTTCAGTAGTTGAGAACTAAACAGCTCTGCACCTGCCTGAAGAGGAATTACGTACACGCCGCGCTCTGTGAACATACGTTTCAGTGCTGCGTTGACCATGCCACCGTCCCATGGTCCCCAGTTGAAGCTCATCACTTTCGCTTGAGGGTTACGCGCAGACAGTTGTAGAGCCGCTTTGTTTAGGATCTCGTTAGACATCGAGTAATCACTTTGGCCAGTGTTTCCGTAGAAACCCGCCGCCGAAGAGAACATCGCAATCAGTTTTAGCTTGCTGCTATCAAGACCACCAAGAACCGCTTCTAGCCCGCCCACTTTCGTGCCGTAAACCATGTTCAGTTCATCAAGTGTTTTATCTTGAATGTGCTTGTCAGCCAGTACGCCTGCACCGTGGATCAGACCTGTGATGCCTTCGAAATTCGCCAGCGTTTTCGCTACTGACTCATGGTTCGATACATCTAGACTTAGGTATTCAGCGCTCGCGCCAATCTCGTTGAAAGCGGCAAGTGCTGCGTTGATTTCAAGGCTGCTCAATACAGGTTTTAGCAAGGTATCAACTTTCTTTGGCGTTGGTTTGTCACCTGTTGCTTGTAGGTGAGCAATAGCCGCTGGTTTTAGCTCTTTCTCTTGCTTGCCTTGTGCCCACTGAGGTAGCTCATCTGAAGTAATATGCTTACTACGACCTGCAAGAATGAAGTGAGACTTACATTGCTTAGCAAGTGTCAGTGCACATTCAAACGTCACGCCTTTAGCGCCACCCGTCACCAGAACTTTGTCGCTCTTGGTGAGCTGAGCACCTGCGTTTTTGGTTTGCGCATCACCTGGTGTTGTCGCAATCAATGTTGCACGACCAGGTTCCCCGTTTTCCGCATGGCTAAGGCCGATTTCAACCGTGTTGGTATCGATATCGAACAGTTCGCCTGTGATAGCTTCAGCTAGGTGACGAGCATCAATCGAAGCGTCAGCATCTAATGCACGGCAGAACACGTTTGACCATTCATGGCTCAGTGTCTTAGTTAGACCAGACAACGCGGCTTGGTTAAGTTCTGCATTTGCTAGTTGCTTAGTATCTAGGTAACCAAAGCCACCATCGATACGGCTTAGCGTGAAGAACACGCTACGACCAGAAACGGCATTCAGCTGACCATTTAGGTGCTTCGCGAATAAGAACGCTGTCGTCAATGAAGTTCTTGAGTCTGCATTCAAGTTAACCGCTTGCTCGTTGCTTTGTTTCGCATCAACGATAGCTTGTAGGTGAATGAAGCCAGCAATCACTTTGTTCGACGTTTTCAGGTCTGCTTCGATGTCGTTAATAACCGCAGTCACACCCGCATCATCGACGCTGTTGAGTGTGTAGCTTGCGATTTCACTGTTTAAAGGTGACGCGGCAGAAAGGGCACTACGCACTACGGCAACTTGAATGCCGTTAGCTGTCAACTTTTCTGCTAGAACACCAGCGTTGTGACCATCATCTGTGATCACGACACAAGCGTCTTTTGAGAAACAATCGACGAGTTTATCTGCCGCTGGTAGCTTTTTTAGCGCTACCTCATTGTGTGGAGGAAGTTCCGCTGTCGCTGTTTCTGCGATAGGCGTTACTGACTCAGCTTTTGGAGTCGCTACGGGTGCAGCAGCGGATAGCTTGCTTTGCATGTAGGTAACGATTTCACCAAGCGTACGACACTCAGCTAGGTCTTCAGGGTTTAGCTCTGGCAGCGTTGGTAGTTGGTCTTGAACCGTACCTAGAATTTCAACGCGTTTGATAGAGTCGATACCAAGGTCTGCTTCCATGTCCATCGCGAGGTCGAGCATTTCTGCTGGGTAGCCTGTTTTGTCGGCAACCACTTCCATCATTGTTGATTGAACGTGAGCAGGGTTTAGGTCGTTGCTCGCACTTTCTACAGCGGCTGTAGCTGCTTCTGGAGCAGGTGCTGCGTTAGGAGCTTCATTAGCGCCTAGCTTGCTGTTCATGTAAGCAACGATTTCGCCTAGTGTACGACACTCAGCTAGATCTTCAGGGTTCAGCTCTGGCAATGTTGGTAGCTGGTCTTGAACCGTTCCAAGGATCTCAACACGTTTGATTGAGTCGATGCCAAGGTCTGCTTCCATGTCCATTGCTAGGTCTAGCATTTCTGTTGGGTAGCCTGTTTTATCAGCCACTACGCTCAGCATTGTGCTTTGAACTTGCTCCGCGTTTAAACCATTTGATACTGCTTGCGTAGGTGCAGATACTTGAGCCGCTACTGGAGCAGAAGCTGGAAGTTTGCTGTTCATGTAGTCGACTATCTCGCCTAGAGTACGACACTCAGCGAGGTCTTCAGGGTTTAGCTCTGGAAGAGTCGGTAGCTCGTCTTGAACCGTACCTAGAATTTCAACACGCTTGATTGAGTCGATACCAAGGTCAGCTTCCATATCCATTGCTAGATCTAGCATTTCAGTCGGGTAGCCCGTCTTCTCTGCGACTACTTCTAACATGGTTTTCTGAACGACAGCCGCATCTAAACCGCTAGCTGCTTGAACTGAAGTTGCTGCAGTTTGAGCGACTACAGGTGCCAAAGCCGGAAGCTTGCTGTTCATGTAGTCAACGATTTCGCCAAGAGTGCGACACTCAGCTAAGTCTTCAGGGTTTAGCTCTGGAAGAGTAGGCAGCTCATCTTGAACCGTACCAAGAATCTCAACACGCTTGATTGAATCGATACCAAGGTCTGCTTCCATATCCATTTCTAGATCAAGCATTTCCGTTGGGTAACCGGTCTTCTCAGCAACCACTTCTAGCATGGTTTGTTGAACGACTTTAGCATCAAGACCGTTAGCGGCTTGAACAGTAGCAGTTGCGCTTGGCTGTGCTGCCACAGGTGCTGATGCTGGCATCTTGCTGTTCATGTAGGTAACGATTTCACCAAGAGTACGACACTCAGCTAAATCTTCAGGGTTCAGTTCAGGTAGGTTTGGCATTTCGTCTTGAACGGTACCAAGGATCTCTACGCGCTTGATTGAGTCGATACCAAGGTCTGCTTCCATGTCCATTTCTAGGTCAAGCATTTCCGTTGGGTAACCCGTTTTCTCAGCGACCACTTCTAGCATCACTTTTTCAGCATCGGCTGTTTGTACTGCTACAGGTGCAGCTACAGGAGCCGGTTGTGCTTTAACTGGCACAGGCTGAGCTGCAACCGGTGCTGCAACCGGTGCTGCTGCTTGAGCGGCTACTTGTGGTGCAGGAGATGCTTTCTGTACTGGAGCTTGCTGAGCTGTTGTATTTTGAACCGGTGCTGCTTGAACAGATTGAGCTTGTACAGGAGCCGCTTGTACTTGAGCTACAGGCTGTTGAACGATAGCTGTTGGAGCAGCTGGAGCTGCCGGAGCTTGAATCGCTGGCTGAGCATTTACAGAAGCAACGAAGGTTGGTTGTGCCGTTTGTACTGAACCTTGCGTCAGCATATTAAGTGCTGAGTTGTTGCTGTGTGCTTGCATCTCTAGGTAATGAGCGTGAGCTTTTAGCGTTTCAGCTTGGTGCTGGTGGAACATTTCCATAGAACGTTGCAGGTTCTCTGGAATTGCTACGCCTGCTGTTGCCATTTTCGCTTGCTCAGACATTAGGGTGTTGAACGTGTCACCGTATTGCTGAGGAATCGCCAAGAATTGCTGATGTACTTCTGCTGCTTGTTGTTGAGCATTGAAGAACGATTGCAGTGAAGACTCATCAACTGTTACTTGAGCTGCTGGCTGAATAGTCGCTGGTGCAGGTTGCGCCATTTGAGGCTGCTGAGCTGCTGTTGCTACTTGCACACTTGGTGCTGGAGCAACTGACGGTTGTACATTTGAAGCTTGAGGAGCAGCCACAGGTACTTCAACGATTTCTGTTTTAATCACTTCTTTTTCCACGATTTTCTCGACTTCAACTTTCACTTCAACAATCTCAGTCTTTTCGGTGACGTTGCCCGAAGCCAATGATTGATCCATTTTCTTACGAGTAGCAGGGCTGATGTAGTTGGTTGCATTCAGCTTGATGTTCATTGGTGATGCCTTCGCAGGTTCAGCAATGTCAGCTTGGTAAGGGTCAATGTTGTCTAATGAAACACCGGCCACGCACAGTTGAACCGCAGCTAAACGAAGCTGTTGGTCACTGTCGCCTTTAGGGCTTGGGTTGATACTGATTGCGTAAAGCTCTTCGTTCTTATCAGCCAATGTCTTCTCAACCAGCTTTTGAAGGATGTTTTTAGGACCGAACTCAACGAATACACGCGCACCCGCTTCATACATCGCTTCAATTTGCTCACTGAAACGAACCGATTGCAGCATGTGCTGTTTGAATGCTTTCTTAATCGCTTTCGCGTCTTTGCTGTGCAGTTTGCCCGTTGCGTTTGAGTAAAGCGGCAGCGTTGGAGCGCTGAATGAAGCTTTATCAATTGCAGAAGCAAATGGTTTTTGAGCGTGAGCAACAAGCGGTGTGTGGAAAGCACCAGACACTGGCAGAGCAATCGCTTTGAAGCCTTGTTCAGTTAGCGCTTGTGCTGCTTGTTGAACCGTCGCAGTTGGACCTGCAATAACCAGTTGAGTCGGAGCGTTGTAGTTGGCAATGCTCACGCCTTCGAATTGGCTGATGCAGCTTTCAACGGCTGGAAGTTTGTCTGCGTCTAAGATGACCGCAAACATAGTACCGCTGTCACCTTGTTCAGGTGTTGCAGCCATCGCATCGCCACGAGCGAAAGCTAGCTGGTAGTAATCGTCCTGCGAGATAACACCCGATGCACATAGTGCGCTTAGCTCACCAAAGCTGTGGCCTGCGACCATGTCTGCTTTGAAGCCAGCTTGAGTCATGATGTCGAACTGACCCATAGACACAGTACCAATCGCACTTTGCGCATTGGCCGTGTTGGTTAGCACTGCTTCTTGAGCTTTGGTTGCTTCTGGTGTGAAGGTTGGAATTGGGAACAGAATTTGCGACAGAGCCGTTTTCTTGTGTTGACCAAATACTTGATCCGCTTGAGCAAGCTGTTGGCGCATTTCAGGGTAATGACAAGCAAGCTCGCGACCCATGTTGAGATATTGCGAACCTTGACCTGCAAATAGCGCTGCCACTTTACCTGCGCCGTTTTTTGCAATCAGTGCTGACTCACGGTAGCTAGTACCGTTTGGCATCTGCCAATGTGTTTTGGCTTGGCTCTCAAGCATAGAAACCGCTTGAGTCAGTTGCGCTTGAAGGTCTGCTTGGTCAGTCACGACTAAACCAAGACGAGCATGCTTAGCGTCAACTTCGCGTAGAGCGTGCTGCTCAGCAAGCGCTTCCAGTTTGAACACAGCGTCTGCAGCTTGAGTTGAAACCTGGTTGAGCTCATTGATCAGTGCTTGACGAGATTCCGCGCTGAATAACAGTGTTTGCGGTACTTGGCGCTGACGGTATTTGTCACCGCGAGCGTGCTCTGGCGTGTACTCTTCCAATACAACATGGAAGTTAGTGCCACCAAAACCGAATGAGCTGATACCTGCACGGCGTGGTGTGCCGTCGACACGTTTCATCCAAGGACGCGTTTGTGTGTTTAGGTAGAACGGTGAGTTCTCGATATCCAACTTAGGATTCGGAGCCGATACGTTGATCGTTGGCGGCAGTACTTTGTGGTGCAGTGCTAATGCAGCTTTGATTAAACCTGCAGTACCCGCAGTTGATTTGGTGTGACCAATTTGAGATTTCACAGAGCCTAACGCAATGTGTTGCTTCTCTTCATTGTTCTCACTGAATACCGAGTTTAAGCCACCAAATTCAGCCACATCACCCGCTGCAGTACCTGTACCGTGCGCTTCTAAAAGGCCAAGCGTGTGCGGTGCGAAACCAGCATCATCGTAAGCACGTTTTAGTGCTTTTGCTTGTCCTTCAGGGCGAGGTGCGTAAATACTCTTGAACTTACCATCCGAAGAAGAACCCACGCCTTTTATCACGGAGTAAATTCTGTCGCCGTCGCGCTCTGCGTCTTCAAGGCGCTTCAGAGCAACCATACCGATACCTTCACCAATCATCATGCCTTTTGAGTCGATGTCGAAAGGTTGAATGGTTTCATTGGTGGTAAATGCAGGTGTTTTAGAGAAACTCATGTACATGGTTGGCGAGTTATCAGTACACACACCACCTGTGATCATCATTTCGCTGCGGCCTTCAACCAGCTCGCTCAGTGCCATGCGCATTGCGGCTAGAGAACCTGCACACGCAGCATCTACTACACAGTTGATGCCACCAAGGTCAAAGCGGTTAGCAATACGACCAGAAATTACGTTACCCAATGAACCAGGGAATGAGTTCTCTTCCCAGTGGATGTATTGGTCTTGGAACTTTTTGATCAGCATTTCGCTGTCTTCGTCGTTGATGCCACTGCTCTTGAAGACTTTTTTCAAAACAGGGTATTGCAGACGAGCATTCAAGCTTTGAGCGATCTTCTGACCACCACCAACACCGAGCGTGATACCGATCTTATCGCGATCGTAGCCTTCAGGCAGCTTGGCATCTTCAAGTACTTCTTTTGCAACGATCAGAGAAAGCAGCTGCGACGTATCAGTCAGTTCTAGGATATTTGGCGGAAGACCGAACTCCATAGGGTTGAAGTCCACTTCTGGGATGAAACCACCGCGCTTACAGTAAGACTTGTCTGGCGTAGTACGATCTGAGTCGTAGTAATCTTCTGGACGCCAGTGCGTATCTGGTACTTCAGTAATCGCATCGATTTTTTCGCTGATAAGATCCCAAAATTTATTCAGGTAACGAGAGTTCGCAAACATGCTCGCCATACCAACGATAGCGACAGGCATATCTTTAAGGCGTTTATTCAGTCGAGAATCGTCGACTGATTCCGGTGTATTTGTCTCGGGTTGGCTCATTATGAGTCTCCACTAGAAATCACAGAAAGTGATGTCGTGTTTTGAGGCTGCGCTTTTAAAATTAAAGAAAGAAAATCTGAAACAGATTTAGGGAAGCGCAGCTGAAAATTCAGGTTGCTGAGTGGCGGCAACCAGATAGAAATTAGGCTTTCGAAGTGCGTTGACTTACGAGAGTAGGGGAGGTGTTTCATGCGCGACGGTGGCATTCAAATGTTGAGGCGATGTCCATTAAAATCCTGTTCAAAGTCTGACTAATTGAAAAGTCGGTATCCGCAAAGAAAACGCGTGAATTTGTTTAATGGTTGAGCAGGCTACCCGAGGTGACTTATTGATACAATGCTCCGAGAGGCCACTATGATCTGTTCAGACCAGATGAATTTGGTATGGTTTTGATTTTTGCATTTTCAATTTCATTAACTTGTTGATAATTAATGGTTATGAGTTGTTATTTAGTGTTTTTACTCTATATTTTGATTTGGTGAGATCTATGTCATGTTTTTGTAAGTAACATTTAATGGATGCCTCTTGTGCAAGGCTAAGTGTGATCTGTGTTTTAATTTGTTATTATTTAAAAAATTGGTTTTAAGCCCGTATATGAAGGGTGTTTCCCTCCCGTATTCTCTAGGTTTTACTTAAATCATAGATGAGTTAAATTTGTTCGATTTGGTTGTTCCAATCGTGTTTTGAAGAGTGATTTCTAGAAGTGAGTTCGAGTTAAATGAAAACTTCCGTTGTTGATTTGTGGCTATGTTCTCTGAGTAATTTAGATGACCAGCCAGACAATGTATCGCAGCTCAAAAAGAGACTGACAGCCGATGAGATAGCCAAAGTTGAGCGCTATCGAATGCCCTCATCTCAAATTCAGGCTCTGTATGTTCGAAATTACCTAAGAAAGGTGCTGTCTCGCTATTCTGATTTGATGCCTGAAGCGTGGCGCTTTGAATATGGCGAGAAAGGAAAGCCAAGTTTAGTCGTCGAACAGCAACTCAAGACGGGGTTAAATTTCAATATTAGTCATAGCAAAGAACATTTGTTGATTGCAGTTTGCCAGATAGAAGGGAAGCAAGTTCAATTGGGTGTTGATATTGAACACGCAAGAAGTTCGACCAATATCGACTCGATCATGAAGCACTACTTTTCAGATAAAGAATTGGCGGATTTACTTGAGCTCAGCAAAGAAGAACAGAGAGAGCGTTTTTTCGATCTGTGGGCGTTGAAAGAGTCGTACATCAAAGCGACGGGTAAGGGGCTGGCCACATCGTTGCGAAGCTTTTCGTTCGAATTCTCCAATCTGACGGAGCAAACATTGCCAATTCACGCTTCGGATTTTCAACCAAACTTGCAGGATGAAATTAGATTGCATGGTGAAATCAGCATATACAGTGGAGTTGGGTTGGATGTTACTGAGAAAACCGATAGTTCTACAGATTGGCAGTGTTGCTTAGGGCGGCTGGACGAACAGTATCGCTTTGCGGTTACACTTGGCGGAAACTTGCTACCCATGCAGATAGAGGTGAGAACCTTTTCGTCGTCTCACCTCTTTTAAGCTAGCTTGGTGAGGTGAAGTTAGCTCGACTCTCCAAGCATCGCTTTTAATACTTCAGCGGGTACTGGCTGCAGTTGCTTGTCTTTATCAAGACAGACCATTTCAATATCACCAATCACAGCAGGCTTGGTCGCATTCTTACGCCACACTTCTTGTCGCCATAGCGTTTTGTATTTGCCATCGAGTTCAAAAGAGGTTCGGATGTCGCAGATCTCAGCGAACTCAACCCCATCTTGAAAAGTCATGTTGGCTTTATAGACCGCAAAACCTAGTCCGTGCTCGTTCCACAATTCCGCCAGTTTATCGCTACCCAAGACATGTTCGCGCGCACGCTCAAAGTATTTTAGAAAGTTAGGGTGATAAACCACACCTGAGTGATCGGTATCTTCATAGTAAATTTGTACTGGGTGATGGTAGATCTGACTCATTAGTATCAACTCTTGGTAAGTAGTGGGGCTGTAAATCTGACTAAGTTGTGCAGCACTCTACAGGATAGGTCGAAATTACTTCAAGGTATCATCGGCAATGTGGCTCTTGGTCAGACCTCATTCGGCCGTATCCATTAGTGATGCGTTGGTCAACTCCCACCCATTTACAAATATTCTATGTGTCATTTCCCACCCATTGATTTTTGCAGCGAGTTGGCGAGTGCAGCAGGCAGATATCATGAAGCCTTATGGTTAAAGGGTTGTTAATGATTTGTGTCAATGTGGCGCGCTAATTGCCTTAGTGAAAGCACGCAGTTCCCATTGAAGGGCTGTTTTGTTTACTAAGGAGAATAATAATGTTTAAGCCTCTTACCCTGCTGTCTGTCTCTGCTCTGGCGCTCACAAGTTTTAATGCTGCTGCAAACTGTGATCCAGGTGAAATCGTGATTAAATTCAGTCATGTAACCAATACCGATAAGCACCCGAAAGGCATTGCCGCTTCTTTACTGGAAGAGCGAGTAAACACGGAAATGAATGGCAAGGCTTGTATGCAAGTTTTCCCTAACTCAACACTTTACGATGATAATAAGGTACTGGAAGCCCTGTTAAATGGTGATGTTCAAATGGCGGCGCCATCGTTGTCAAAATTTGAGAAGTTCACTAAGAAATACCGCATTTTTGACCTTCCTTTCCTATTTGAAGACGTAGAAGCCGTTGACCGTTTCCAAAACTCAGAATCTGGCGAAAAACTGAAGAATGCGATGAAGCGTCGTGGCCTTCAAGGTCTAGCGTTTTGGCACAATGGCATGAAACAGATGTCGGCGAATAAGCCTCTTATCAACCCTGAGGACGCGGAAGGTTTGAAATTCCGTGTTCAAGCATCAGACGTATTGGTGGCTCAGTTTGAACAACTAGGCGCTAACCCACAGAAGATGTCTTTCAAAGAAGTTTATGGTGGCCTGCAAACTAAGGTTATCGATGGTCAAGAGAACACATGGTCAAACATCTACGGTAAGAAGTTCTTTGAAGTACAAGACGGCGTAACTGAAACCAATCACGGTATCTTGGATTACCTAGTGGTAACGTCAAACGACTTCTGGAAAGACCTACCTGAAGATGTACGTACACAGCTTGGCACTATCGTTCAAGAAGTCTCTGAAACACGTAATGCAGAATCTTCAAAAGTTAACCTAGCGAACAAAAATAACATCATCGAAGCCGGTGGTGAGGTTCGTACACTTACGCCTGAACAGCGTGAAGCATGGGTAGCTGCACTTCAACCAGTATGGAAGAAGTTTGAAAAAGACATCGGTTCAGACCTTATCGATGCAGCGTTAGCTTCAAACCAATAACACCGCTAAGGGAGTGGCGTGCATTTCGCCACTCCTTATTAAAATAACTATAAGCGGAGTCAATTATGGATAATCCTCAAATGGAACAACCAAATTCTAGCGAATCAGCACTGGAAACCTCTTTTTTTTCCAAAGTCGGAAGAGTTACAGATGTGATTGAAGAGTCATTAATCGCATTTTTCCTTGGCGCAATGACGCTACTTACTTTTGCCAATGTTGTATTCAGATACGCATTCAATGGCAATATCTTGTGGGCACTAGAACTGACTGTGTTCATGTTCGCTTGGATGGTGTTAGTGGGCGCATCTTATGGCGTTAAAAAACACTTCCACATTGGCGTTGATGTGATCATCAACCTTGCCCCAGAAAAGCTACGTAAAGTGTATGCGTTAATCGCCGTCACAAGCTGCCTAGCATTCTCAATCTTACTTCTTATCGGTTCTTGGAATTACTGGTACCCGTTCGCGACTGAGCGCGCTTGGTACGAGACCGATGATATTCCAATGCCCGAGATGCTTCAGTTTCTTGCTGACTGGCTGAATGAAGGCGAGCGATACGAGAAACTGCCACGTTTTATTCCTTATATGGCGCTGCCGATTGGTATGGCAATGCTGACGTTCCGATTCATCCAAATCGCTTATCAAGTGGCGACGGGCAAGCTTGACCGCATGATTGCAGGCCATGAAGCCGAAGAAGAGCTGGATGCATTGAAAGCTGATGTGTTAGCGGGTTCTGATGAAGACGCGACAGCGGTATTGGATTCGACTAAGCAAAACAAGGCGAACGAGTCGGGTACAAAATCTAACGGTAAGGAAGACTAATCATGGCAATGTTATTTCTATTTTTAATGGTAATTGCTTTCATGTTGGTCGGTGTACCAATTGCGATTTCCCTTGGTTTATCAAGCGTCATATTCTTGTTGATGCACTCTGATGCGTCACTAGCTTCGGTTGCACAAACGTTGTTCAACGCATTTGCAGGCCACTACACACTCTTAGCGATCCCTTTCTTTATCTTGGCCTCTAGCTTCATGTCAACCGGTGGTGTGGCGAAACGTATTATCCGTTTTGCTATCGCAATGGTCGGCTGGTTCCGCGGCGGTTTAGCGATGGCGTCGGTTGTGGCATGTATGATGTTCGCAGCGTTATCTGGTTCGTCTCCAGCAACGGTAGTAGCAATCGGTAGCATTGTTATCGCTGGTATGATCAAAAACGGCTACACAAAAGAGTTCGCGGCAGGGGTTATCTGTAATGCGGGTACTTTGGGTATCTTGATTCCACCATCCATTGTTATGGTTGTTTACGCTGCGGCGACGGATGTATCTGTAGGTCGTATGTTCCTCGGTGGCGTTATTCCTGGTCTGTTGGCGGGTGTGATGTTGATGATTGCCATCTACATTGCAGCACGTATTAAGAAGATTCCTGCACAGCCGTTTGTGGGCTGGGGTGAGATGTTCGCAGCAGCAAAAGACGCAAGTTGGGGTCTGCTACTGATTGTCATCATTTTGGGTGGTATCTACGGCGGTATCTTTACACCGACGGAAGCGGCGGCTGTTGCAGCGGTATACGCGTTCTTTATTGCCAACTTTATCTATAAAGATATGGGGCCTTTCGCTGACAAGAAGAATACAAAGCCTGCTTTGGTTAAGGTGTTCCAAACCTTCTTCCATAAAGATACCAAAGACACGCTCTATGATGCGGGTAAGCTGACGATCATGCTGCTGTTTATCATTGCCAATGCTCTGATTCTTAAGCATGTACTGACAGAGGAACGCATTCCTCAGATGATCACTGAGTCTATGCTTTCTGCAGGCTTAGGTCCGATCACCTTCTTGATTGTGGTGAACGTTCTACTCTTGATTGGTGGGCAGTTCATGGAGCCATCAGGCTTGCTGATCATCGTTGCGCCATTGGTATTCCCAATTGCAATTGCACTGGGCATCGACCCAATTCACCTAGGTATCATGATGGTGGTGAACATGGAGATAGGGATGATAACGCCGCCTGTTGGGCTCAATTTGTTTGTGACCGCCGGGGTCGCGAAGATGTCGATGATGAACGTGGTAAAAGCAGCGTTGCCGTGGGTTGGCGTGATGTTCTTGTTCTTGATTATCGTAACTTACGTACCTTGGGTATCAACATGGTTACCGACCACCTTGATGGGGCCAGAGATCATCACTAAGTAGATAGTGAAGTAACAACGAAGTGATGAGGAGGGTTAAACCTCCTCATCGATAATCTTGCCATATCTAGAGCCTGAATCAATCTGCTCATACAGCGCTCTTTTTGCCTCTAATTCTGGCGTGTATAGATCGACATGATTGTCAGTATAAAAAATACCATCTATCTCGAAAGTATCGGTGATCGAGGGAACTCTTGTTTTCTCACCCATAGTTATTTCCTTATTACTTTGATTGCATAACATCCTGTTATCAAAATAAGTATAGGTGATCTTGCTCCCAAATCTAATTTAGTTTTCGTTTTGTCTGTATGACTCTTTCACTAGCTGGTGTTTTTGCATCTTATCGTAGAGTGTTTTTCGGGGAAGTTGCAGCCTATCCATCGTCTCTTTGATGCTGCCATTACACTCAATAAGCGCTTGCTTTAACGTGTTTTTCTCAAAATCACAAACCAGTTCTGCTAACGACAAATGTTGGGTCGACTCCGAAGTGCTGTCTGATAAGTGAGATAGCTTGCCTAAAAGTACGAAACGCTCCGCAGTGTTACGCAATTCTCGTACATTTCCCGGCCAATCGTGGGCTAAAAGCTCGTGCAGTTCTTTCTGTGGAATTGCCGGGGCTGTTTTGCCATAACGTGCCGCAGCGACCAGTAAGAAGTGGTGGAAGAGTGCTGGGATATCTTCTTGGCGGCTTCTCAACGGCGGTAAATCTAGGGTGACAACATTCAATCGGTAGTAAAGGTCTTGTCTGAAAGCCCCTTCTTCAGCTGCCTTTTTCAAGTCAACTTTGGTTGCGGCGATTACTCGAATATCAAGTGGGACCAATCCGTTTGAGCCAACTCTTTCGATGACGCGTTCTTGTAAGACACGTAACAGGCGAATTTGTGCCTGCATCGGCATGGATTCGATCTCATCTAAGAATAGGGTTCCGCCTTGAGCAAACTCGAACTTGCCAATACGTTTACTCTCAGCACCTGTGAATGCGCCTTTTTCATGGCCATACAACTCACTTTCAATCAGATTTTCTGGAACCGCCCCGCAATTGACGGCAACAAAGTTTTGTTCTCGTCGACTGCTTTGCTCATGTAGGGATCGTGCGACTAATTCTTTGCCCGTGCCTGTCTCACCAAACAACAAAATATCGGCGTTAGTGTCGGCAACGTGGGTGATGATAGAACGCAGTTCGGTCATTGATTGCGTGTCACCAATGATTCTTGGTCCAAGCGCTTTACTAGCCTTGAGAGAGCGCTTTAATTCAAGATTTTCAAGGGTAAGTTGGCGTTTTTCAATCGCTCGCTTAGTGGTTTCGATTAGACGTTCATTGGCGAACGGCTTTTCAATGAAGTCATAGGCGCCGTCTTGGATCGCTTGCACGGCCATGGAGATATCGCCGTGGCCAGTGATCATGATTACGGGGACTTCTTTATCTTTGTGCATTACGGTGTTGAGCAAGTCATGCCCGGAAATACCCGGTAAACAGATATCAGTGATGATCACGTGGGGTAAGCCGTTCTCTTGAATTGCGAGCAGAGCAGATTCGGCATCGGGAAAGAACTCCGCTTCAATATCGGCGAGCTCAAAGCTCTGTTCAATCGCCATTCTTAGGTCGGATTCATCATCAATGAAATAGACGTGACACATAGTGATTCCTTTACTTCTTTGTATTCTGATTATCGCTGAGTTTTTTGCTTGTTGGTTGGCTCGCTTGTTCAATAGCTAGCTTGCTAACGGTTTAATCTCAGTCTGTTGTTTTTGGTTTGGGTGTTGGTTTTTTTTCTTTTTGTTCTTGCTCAACAAGGGGCAACTCTATGCTGAATCGAGCGCCACCTAGAGGGCTGTGACCGGTAACGAGCTTGCCGTTGATTCCGCTGATTATTTGTTGAGAAATCGATAACCCAAGTCCAAGTCCGTTTTTCTTGGTGGTATGGAAAGGTTCAAAAAAATCTCCGCTCGAAGAGGAAGTGAAGCCGGGGCCATTATCATCGACATGAATCAGCAAGGTGCTGGCTTGTTGATGGTCGGATTCCCTAATCTCTAACAGAATAGCTAATTGTTTGTCGTCTTGTTGTTCCATCGCCTGAATCGCGTTGGTCAGCAAATTAATGATCACTTGTTCCAATTGAATGGCGTTGGCGAGCACGCAAGCATCAAAGGTTTCAGGAAGTTCGTTGACCTTTACTCGTTCACTCTTGAGTTGTGGTTTCATCAGCTCTCTTGACGAGTGCAATACGGGAAGTATCTGCAACGTGTGTAGCTCTTCCGCGGTGGATTTCTTGGCGAAGGAGCGAAGCTGGTGGCTGATTTTCGCCATGCGATCAGTGAGCGCCGAGATTCGCGAGAGGTTGTCATCGACACGATCGGTCTTTTCTTTGGCAAGAAACAGTCGGCCGTTGTCGGCATAACTGCGAATCGCAGCGAGAGGGTTATTCAACTCATGGCTAATGCTTGCCGACATTTGCCCTAGCACCGCTAGTTTGGCGGCTTGGATGAGTTCGTCTTGTGTCTGCCTCAGTACATGTTCGGTTTCGATACGATGTTTAATCTCGACGTGCAGCTCTGATGTGCGCTCAAGTACTTGAAACTCTAGCTTTTGCTTGGCTTCAGATTGCAGCCTATCAATTTGGGCACGCCTTTGTTGTCGATGGTGATTGAGCTGCATCGTTAGATAAATAATCGCAAAGATAAGGCTCAAAACCACTAGGTAAGCCACCAGATCCCACCAAACTAAGTGGGTCGGAGAAAATACCCGTATGGTGAGTTTCGGTTCGGCTAAGAAGCGTGATGAGCTAAAGAATTGCTCTTGGACGAGCTTGTGCGGAGACTCAATATTGCTAGTCGCACTCTCGAAATTACCAGAGAAGTGAAGGCTTTCTATTTTGGTATCGAGATACTGCCTGCTTTCTTGAATTCGAGCTTGCTGTGCTTGGCTCAGCGGCTGAAGGCTTTTGAACAGCCATTCAGGATTACTCGACATGAATACGATTTGGTCTTTATCGTCAGCAACAAAAAAACTCTGTTTGCCTTTCCAACTTGCTTCAATCAGCGATAAATCCATCTTTACGACAATGACGCCAATAATCTCAGCGGCATAGGATACGGGGTAAGAATAATAATAGCCTCGCTTCCCAGACGTGGAACCTAGCGCAAAATATTGATTTTCATTACCTTGAATGGCTTCTTGATAGTAGGGACGGAAAGCAAAGTTTCGACGAATAAAAGAATGCGGTTGATTCCAGTTACTGGCTGCGATAGTGGTGCCAATGCTGTCTAATAAATAAGTGTCGGACGCTTGAATCACCGAATTTACGTGCTCTAGATAGCGATTGGTGAGTTCGATTTGCGCAGAGTTACTTGGAGAGTGAAGGGCATCGACCAGTTCTTTGTCTTTTGAAAGCAGCTCTGGAATGTGCGCGAACTTATCCAATTGGCTTGAAATATGAACCGAAAAGCGGTCTAGCTTAGATTGATGATCATTTAACAAACTTTCATGACTTGTACTCCATACCCAATGACCGCCAAAGACCATCAGTAGACTGTATATGGCCATTAATAGTATTGGGATTCTAAAAGCTTGAAACATGAAGGCTCTCCGCTAATTTCTTTGGTAATCAATCAAGCCCGTCTTCTCTCATTTATGGTAGCAAATAGCGGTGGTTTTTGCTGAAAGGAGAAAGTCGACAGGTGGGGGTAGGTTAAGGGTTTGTAACGGGGATTGTTGAAAAAGTTATCGACTCTGAGGGGTAAAACAAGAGCAAGATCTCTTTTTAAGGTTTTTAGCAAAAAAAGCCCTCGATTCCCTTGAAAAAGTCGCTATTGTCCCCATTTCTGTTGTGCTAAGTGATGATTTGATCGTTTTTGTATCATTTAGTTGGACGAATTTAGAGCATTCATCATCATGCAGAGGTGAACGGCTCGACAGAGATTAAACAGATCGCTAGAATGTCGCATCTAAAATTTCTGTCCTGAGGCTAATCGGAGATACCTTTCTTGTTTCCGAAAACAAGCTTCACTGCTTTTTATAAGTGCGTGAAAACGTTTTATAACTGCGTGAGAACGTTCAATAAGCATGTGAAGAACGAAGATATCGCTGATTAGTCTGGTGTTTGGTTGAATAATCAATTCAGACATCAATGCTCGATTTTAAATTAGGTGTTCGGATAGAGCACTACACAAGAATGCAGCCAACAACGTCGGCTTTTGAATTAAAGCTAAGTTACGGCTCATATGCTCAGATTACTGAGCCAGTTTTGAGGTTTATATAATGCAAGTTACTGTTGAAACGCTAGAAGGCCTAGAGCGCCGTCTTAATATTACTGTTCCTGCTGCTAACATCGAAGATGCAGTTACAGCTGAACTACGCAACATCGCGAAAAACCGTCGTTTCGATGGTTTCCGTAAAGGCAAAGTGCCTATGAAGATGGTTGCTAAAATGTACGGCAAAGCAGTACGTCAAGACGTGATGGGCGAAGTAATGCAACGTCACTTCATCGAAGCGATCGTTAAAGAGAAAATCAACCCAGCTGGCGCACCTACTTTCGCACCAGTTGAAAACAACGAAGGCGCTGACCTAGTATTCAACGCAACTTTTGAAGTTTACCCAGAAGTTGAGCTGAAAGGTCTAGAAAACATCACTGTTGAGAAACCAGCAGTAGAAGTTAAAGAAGCTGACGTTGAAGAGATGATCGAAACTCTACGTAAGCAACAAGCAACTTGGACTGAAGTTGAAGCTGCTGCTGACGCTGGTTCTCGTGCAACTATCGACTTCGTTGGTTCTATCGACGGTGAAGAGTTCGAAGGCGGTAAAGCTGAGAACTTCCCACTAGAGATGGGTGCTGGTCGCATGATCCCTGGTTTTGAAGACGGTATCGTTGGTAAAACAGCAGGTATGGAATTCGAAATCGAAGTAAACTTCCCAGAAGATTACCACGCTGAAAACCTAAAAGGTAAAGCTGCTAAGTTCTCTATCAAGCTGAACAAAGTTGAAGCTCGTGAGCTTCCAGAACTAAACGAAGAATTCGTTTCTAAGTTCGGCGCAGCTGAAGGCGTTGAAGGCCTTAAAGCTGAAGTTCGTAAGAACATGGAGCGTGAGCTTAAGCAAGCTGTTAAGAACCGCATCAAAGAGCAAGCAATCGACGGTCTAGTTAACGAAAACAACATCGACGTACCTTCTGCTCTAATCGATCAAGAGATCGGTGTTCTACGTCAACAAGCTGCTCAACGTTTTGGTGGCAACACTGAAGCTGCTGACCAACTTCCACGTGAGCTGTTCGAAGAGCAAGCTAAACGTCGCGTAGTTGTAGGTCTTCTTCTTGGTGAAGTAATCAAGACTGAAGAACTAAAAGCTGACGACGAGAAAGTTAAAGCTATCATCGAAGAGATGGCTACAGCATACGAAGATCCAACAGAAGTTATTGCTTACTACGAGCAAAACGAGCAAATGATGAACAACATGCGCAATGTTGCTCTAGAAGAGCAAGCTATTGATGCAATCATCGCTAAAGCTCAAGTTTCTGATAAAGAAGTTAGCTTCAACGAGCTAATGAATCAGCAACCTGCTTAATATAGTAATATCTGACGTAGAAGGTTGACGTACGGTCAACAATTCTGCTAACAATGGTCCGTATGATTTAATCATTCGGGCCATTTATTTTAGGGACATAAGAATATGAGCTACCAAGAAAAAAATACAATGCCATCGATTATGGACGCACTAGTTCCTATGGTGGTTGAACAGACTTCCCGTGGTGAACGTTCTTACGATATTTATTCTCGTCTATTAAAAGAACGTATCATTTTCTTAACAGGTCAAGTGGAAGACCACATGGCAAACCTTGTCGTGGCTCAACTGCTTTTCTTGGAATCAGAAAACCCAGACAAAGATATCTATCTTTACATCAACTCACCTGGCGGTAGCGTAACAGCGGGCATGTCTATTTATGACACAATGCAGTTCATCAAGCCAAACGTGAGCACAGTCTGTATGGGTCAAGCTTGCTCTATGGGTGCATTCTTACTAGCGGGTGGTACTCCTGGTAAGCGTCATGTGCTTCCAAACTCACGTGTAATGATTCACCAGCCACTTGGCGGCTTCCAAGGCCAAGCGTCTGATATTCAAATTCACGCGCAAGAGATCCTAACGATCAAACAAAAGCTAAATAAACTATTGGCAGAACACACTGGTCAGCCTTTAGAAGTTGTTGAGCGTGATACAGATCGTGATAATTTTATGTCTGCTGATCAAGCAGTAGAATACGGCTTGGTAGATTCAGTTCTTAATCACCGCGGTCAATAATTGCACGGCAATTGTTTAACGCAAAGTGATTCAAATTGATATACACTCAAGCATAGAGAGTAAAGGCTAAGAGGTTAGCGAATGACAGATAAAAGCAAAGAGGGTGGTAGCGGTAAACTGCTTTACTGCTCTTTCTGTGGCAAAAGCCAACACGAAGTTCGCAAGTTAATCGCAGGTCCTTCTGTTTACATTTGTGATGAATGTGTCGATCTTTGTAACGACATTATTCGTGAAGAAATTAAAGATGTTCTTCCTAAGAAAGAATCGGAATCGCTGCCAACGCCGCGTGAGATTCGTGAGCATCTTGACGACTATGTAATCGGTCAAGAATACGCGAAGAAAGTGCTAGCAGTTGCGGTATACAACCACTACAAGCGTTTGCGTAATGGTGACACGACAGCTGAAGGCGTAGAGCTAGGTAAGAGTAACATTCTTCTTATCGGTCCTACTGGTAGTGGTAAAACACTACTGGCTGAAACACTGGCTCGTTTCCTAGACGTTCCATTCACAATGGCAGATGCAACAACACTAACCGAAGCCGGTTATGTGGGCGAAGATGTTGAAAACATCATCCAGAAGTTGCTTCAGAAGTGTGATTATGACGTAGCGAAAGCAGAACGCGGCATTGTTTACATCGATGAAATCGACAAGATTTCTCGTAAAGCTGAAAACCCATCAATCACGCGTGACGTGTCTGGTGAAGGTGTACAGCAAGCTCTACTTAAACTTGTTGAAGGTACAGTTGCTTCAGTTCCACCTCAAGGTGGTCGTAAGCATCCACAGCAAGAGTTCTTGCAAGTGGACACGTCTAAGATCCTATTTATTTGTGGCGGAGCGTTCTCTGGCCTAGATAAAGTGATTGAGCAACGTGTAGAAAAAGGTTCGAGCATTGGTTTTGGAGCAGAAGTGCGTTCAAAAGATGAAGCAAAAACTGTGGGTGAACTGTTTACTCAAGTTGAACCTGAAGATCTCGTGAAGTACGGTCTAATTCCGGAATTCATTGGTCGTCTACCCGTGACAACGACATTGACAGAACTTGACGAAGAAGCTCTAGTTCAAATTCTTTGTGAACCGAAGAATGCGCTTACTAAGCAGTACGCAGCATTATTTGAAATCGAAGAGACTGAATTAGAATTCCGCGACGATGCTCTACGTGCAATTGCGAAGAAAGCAATGGAACGTAAAACGGGTGCTCGTGGTCTGCGTTCTATCTTAGAGGGTGTTCTACTAGAAACTATGTACGAATTGCCATCTTCGACAGATGTAAGCAAGGTTGTGATAGATGAGTCGGTAATTAATGGTGAGTCAGAACCACTGTTGATTTACAGCAACTCAGATAACCAAGCAGCGGTTGCAGAGTAGGTCTTTTTTAGACAAGTCACTCAAATTGAAAAAGGAGGTAAGCAATTACCTCCTTTTTTTTATTCTTTCATTGAATCCAGTCGTTTAAGCCCCATATACTGCTTTATAAGTTAAAGCGGAAGAGAGAAATATATGAACTTGGAACGTTCCGAGCGTATCGAAATCCCCGTGCTACCTCTACGTGATGTAGTGGTTTACCCACACATGGTTATTCCATTGTTTGTCGGTCGTGAAAAATCGATTACTTGCCTTGAATCGGCAATGGAAGCTAACAAACAAGTACTACTTGTAGCGCAGAAAGAAGCGGACACTGATGAGCCTTCAATCGACGACCTATTTAACGTAGGTACAGTCGCTACTATTCTTCAGTTGCTAAAGCTGCCTGATGGTACTGTGAAAGTACTTGTCGAAGGTCAGCAGCGTGCAAAAATTCACCAGTTCAAAGAGAGTGAGTTTTTCTTAGCGGATGCCGAATACGTTGTAACCTCAGAACTTGACGAAAAAGAACAAGAAGTGGTTGTTCGCAGCGCGATCAATCAATTCGAAGGCTTTATTAAGCTAAACAAGAAAATCCCACCAGAAGTTCTAACCTCTCTGAACGGTATTGATGAGGCTGCACGCCTAGCCGATACGATTGCAGCGCACATGCCACTTAAATTGGTTGATAAGCAGCACGTTCTAGAAATTGCAGATGTGACTGAACGTCTGGAATTCTTAATGGGCCAAATGGAGTCAGAAATTGACATCCTGCAAGTTGAAAAACGCATTCGTGGCCGCGTTAAGAAGCAGATGGAGAAATCTCAGCGCGAGTACTACCTGAATGAGCAAATGAAAGCGATTCAGAAAGAACTGGGCGAGATGGATGACGCACCTGATGAATTCGAGACTCTGAAGAAGAAGATCGAAGATTCAAAAATGCCTCAAGAAGCTCGTGAAAAAACCGAGCAAGAACTGCAAAAACTGAAAATGATGTCGCCAATGTCTGCTGAAGCAACAGTAGTACGTAGCTACATTGATTGGATGGTTGGTGTTCCTTGGGCTAAGCGTTCAAAAGTTAAAAAGAATTTAGCGAAAGCGGAAGAGGTCTTGAATGAAGACCACTACGGCTTAGAGCGTGTTAAAGAACGTATCCTTGAATACTTGGCAGTACAAAATCGAATTAACAAGCTAAAAGGTCCAATCCTTTGTCTTGTTGGTCCTCCTGGTGTCGGTAAAACCTCGCTAGGCCGTTCGATTGCAGCGGCAACGGGCCGTAAGTACACTCGTATGGCTCTTGGTGGCGTACGTGACGAAGCGGAAATCCGCGGTCACCGTCGTACTTACATCGGTTCACTTCCGGGTAAACTGATCCAGAAGATGTCTAAAGTTGGTGTTAAGAACCCACTGTTCCTATTAGATGAAATCGATAAGATGTCTTCTGATATGCGTGGCGACCCGTCTTCAGCGCTTCTAGAAGTGTTAGATCCAGAGCAAAACGTTGCATTCAACGATCACTACCTAGAAGTAGATTACGATCTGTCAGACGTCATGTTTGTTGCAACGTCTAACTCAATGGACATTCCTGGCCCGTTACTGGACCGTATGGAAGTGATTCGTCTGTCGGGTTACACAGAAGATGAAAAGCTGAACATCGCTAAAAGTCACTTACTGGACAAACAAGTCCAACGTAACGGCCTTAAGCCTCACGAGATTAATATCGAAGATTCAGCTATCGTTGGCATTATTCGTTATTACACGCGTGAAGCGGGTGTGCGTAATCTAGAGCGTGAAATCTCGAAGATTTGTCGTAAAGCAGTTAAGAATATCTTGCTAGACAGCAGCCTTAAGTCTGTAACGGTTAACATTGATAACCTGAAAGAGTACTTAGGCGTTCAACGTCATGACTTTGGTAAAGCGGATGAGAGTAACCGTATCGGTCAAGTGACTGGTTTAGCGTGGACTCAAGTGGGTGGTGACCTACTGACTATCGAAACTGAATCAATGCCAGGTAAAGGTAAGCTAACGCAAACCGGTTCTCTTGGCGATGTGATGAAAGAGTCGATTCAAGCAGCCATGACTGTGGTTCGTTCTCGTGCGGAAAATCTGGGTATTAACACAGATTTCTACGAGAAACGTGATATTCACGTTCACGTACCGGAAGGTGCAACACCGAAAGATGGCCCAAGTGCGGGTATCGCAATGTGTACTGCATTGGTATCTAGCTTAACGGGTAATCCTGTGAAAGCTGAGGTCGGTATGACAGGTGAAATTACCCTTCGTGGTGAAGTTTTACCTATCGGTGGCTTGAAAGAAAAACTGCTTGCAGCACACCGTGGCGGCATCAAAACTGTCTTGATTCCTAAAGACAATGAGCGTGATTTGGAAGAGATTCCAGACAATGTAATCGCTGACTTAAAGGTGATTCCGGTCCAATGGATTGATGAAGTACTTAAAGTCGCGCTAGAACGAGATCCGTCAGGGGTCGAGTTTGACGTGAAAAAATAGTGATGCATAGCAAAAATAAGTAAAGAATTACGCTGATAGACCCGAAAAGGCTTGTCAGCGTTTTTTTTGGACGCTAAGTTATTTGACTAAAGCGGCAGCCCTTTTGCAATAAGGCTTGCGGCTAAATTAAAACCAAAATGGAACGTACAGTCATCGAGAAGTAGTCACAGATGACACATAGGGGAAAAACAGTGAATAAAACACAACTAGTAGAATCAATCGCAGAAAACGCAGACATCTCTAAAGCTTCAGCTGGTCGCGCTCTAGACGCTTTCATCGAAGCAGTTGGCACAACGCTACAATCAGGTGACCAAGTTGCACTTGTTGGCTTTGGTACTTTCAGTGTTCGTACTCGTGCTGCTCGTACAGGTCGTAACCCAAAAACTGGTGAAGAGATCCAAATCGCAGAAGCTAAAGTACCTGGCTTCAAAGCAGGTAAAGCACTTAAAGACGCATGTAACTAATTTTCACTGCTGAAACCTCGCTTTTAGAGAGGGGAAGGCAGTAAAATGCGTTTACTGTTTGAAAAATGATGTTTCATTCTTAGACAGTATGTGTGCAAAGCACATTGAACTTATTTAAATTATGCGCATCCTACTGATGCGCATTTCTTTTTCTGATAATATCGCGTGAATAGATTTTATTTTGAAGCCAATGCTTCATATCCGGAGAGCACTTAAATTATGATGGATCGATTACGCGAAGGCGTGAATAGCATCGCGGTAAAAATTATCCTTGGGTTGATTATCCTGTCATTCGTATTCGCAGGTGTAGGCAGCTACATCACCGGTGGCGGTAACAACGCAGCAGCTAAAGTTGGCAACACAGAAATTGCTCGTGGTGAGTTCGAACAAGCTTACCAAAACGAACGTAATCGTATGCAGTCTCAACTTGGCGATTACTTCGCTCAAATGCTTGCAGACCCTGCATACGTAGAGTCTTTCCGTAAATCAGTACTTGATCGCATGATCAACGATGTTCTACTTGAGCAGCAAGCTGAGTCACTAGGCCTACGAATCAGTGATTCTCAAATCCGTACAATGATTCTAGAAATGCCTCAGTTCCAAACTGCTGGTCAATTTGATCAAGAAGTTTACCAATCAGCACTGCGTCGTGCAGGTTTCAGCGCAGAAAGCTTCGCTGAATACATGCGTCGTGACCTAATGCGTAACCAGCTTGTGACTGCGCTTCAAGGCAGTGAATTTGTTCTTCAAGGCGAAATCGATACGCAAAGCAAACTTATTGCTCAAACTCGTGACATTCGTACAGTGACCCTGTCTGTTGCTGATCTAGCGAAAGGCATCGAACTAACTGACGAGCAAATCGAACAGTACTATTCTGAGAACCCTCAAGCTTACACTCGTCCAGAGCAAGCTAAGGTGTCTTACATCGAGCTTTCAGCTGAAGCTCTTAAGTCTCAGCTTGAAGTAAGCGATGAAGAAGCACAGAAATACTACCAAGAGCACCTAGACAAGTACTCAACTGAAGAGCAACGTAAAGTTAGCCACATTCTAGTTCAAGGCGATGACGAAGCGAAAGCTCAGTCAATCCTAGACGAGCTAAATGCAGGCGCTGATTTTGCTACGCTAGCGGAAGAGAAATCTGACGACTTCGGTAGTGCAGATGTTGGCGGTGACTTAGGTTGGATTGAACGCGATGTTATGGACCCAGCATTCGAAGATGCGGCTTTCGCTCTTGAGAATATTGGCGATACTACTGGCCTAGTTAAATCTGATTTTGGCTACCACATCATCAAGCTAGACGAAGTAAAAGCATCTCAAGCTCAGCCTTACACTGAAGTAGCGGCAGAGATTAAGACAGAGCTTCTAGACCAACACGCAGTTGATCAGTTCTACGAACAGCAAACTGAGCTAGAGAAAGTAGCGTTTGAATTCCCAGATTCTTTGGATGACTCTGCTGAAGCTATCAATGCGAAGATCACGACAACAGATTTCATCTCTCAAGTTGACGCTCCGGAAGTTCTGATGACGCCTGCAGTTATGCAAGCTATCTTGAGCCCTGAAGTGAAAGAAGACGGTCTGAACTCTGAAGTTATCGAAGTTGCACCTGAGCACGTGATTGTTGTTCGTGTAGAAGAGACTCGCGACGAGACAGTTCTTCCTCTAGCTGAAGTGAAAGATCAAGTTGTCGCTGCATTGTCTGCTGTACAAGCTGAGCAACAAGCAGTTGAGCTAGGTGTTTCTCTAGTGAACGAGCTTAAGCAAGGTAACGAAGCAGTACTTGCAGATAACAACCTTGAGTTCACTGAACTTGAAACGATTGACCGTAACTCGCCACTAGCGGCGTCTGTATTCGCTCTAGCGAAACCAGAAGCAGGTCAAGCTGTGTTCGGTCAATCTAAAGACCAAGATGGTAACATCGTTGTTGTTGAGCTTTCTAAAGTAACGGCTGAAATCAACCCAGCTTACAGCACTCAAATTGGTGCACAGTTGGAACGAGTTGGTAATCAGCAAGACCTTACTAATGTACTAAACGTACTGCGTAAAAATGCAGACGTTGAATACTACGTAGTGGGTCAAGGTCAGTAAGCTCAGGTTAGCTTGAGTTAGATTAGCTCGGTAGTTAAGCCTGTTTGGTGGCTGACTACCGAGAATCAACATGTGATGGTTGTTGTTTTGCAAATTAGGTTTATTCGATAAATAAGAATTGCGAGCCAACAAACAAGCTGATGAAAACAAGATGTATAACGAAGCGGGTCACTCAGGTGACCCGCTTTATTTTTGTCTGGTGATTGTGTTATCTAGTGCGGTAAATGCATAAGTTACGTTTTTTGTTCAAAGGAACGGTTTATGCGCACGATATATTCAACACTACTTCTTTCATTTCTGATGGCCCTGAGCTCCCCAGCGTTTTCTGATAGCCCAACTAAAGCTGAGCTTTACGATGGCATTGAGATTACGGTAAACATCAATACTGCGACGGCAGAAGAACTCTCAGCGCTATTAGTTGGTGTTGGGGACAAGAAAGCCCAAGAGATCGTCGATTACAGAGAGCAAAACGGTGCGTTTACGACTGCTGATGATTTGGTGAGTGTGAAAGGGATAGGTGAAGCGACGGTTGAAAAGAACCGCGAAAGAATTCAACTTTGATCCGTTTTTCTACTTGTTAGAAATGAAGCGATAGATATGAAGCCTCCGGCCAATGCACCTGCTAGGTGGGCTTCAATCGCGACACGAGCATTAATCAGTTCGCCAGTCGTGCTAGAAGGGCCAATAAGCTGCTCCCAAGCGATTTTAGCGATTAATCCCAATACTAACAGCCAACTTGATCTCCTACCGTTTAAAGCCTCACTGAGCGCGAATAAGCCAAACAACCCATGCAAAGTGCCAGATAGGCCAACATAGATCTGAATACTCGAAAACAACAGAGCGATCCCAGTCACTAAACTAATCACAAGCAGAGCAAGAACAAGCTGTTTGTTACCCGGTTGAAACAGATAGCTGATGATCCATAAGCCTGCTAGATTCATCAGAAGGTGCGAGTAGTTGGTATGTGAAAAGTTTCCTGTTAGGATTCGCCACCATTGCCCCTCGGCAATCGCATTGCTATCCCAAACGACCCAAGCTTGTATTGGCTCAAATTGGAATAAGACGCATAAAAGTGAAGTGAAAATTAAAACAGGGTACACATTAAATCCATGTCTCGTTATTGCCCCCAATGCAGCAAGGCTTTGAAAGCTTGTATTTGTCAGTGGGTTACACCACTCGAATCGAATGTTGAGCTTATCATTCTTCAGCACCCATCAGAAGAGCATCGCCCGATGGGAACTGCGCGTATCCTCTCGTTATCCCTAAATAACAGCGTGACGCTTGTCGGTGAAGATTTTTCAGACAACGAACAATTGAACGCATTGCTGGCCAATGAACATTACCAACATGTGATTTTATACCCAAGCGAAAATTCTGTTTCAGTTGAATCTGCGACATGCCCAAGCAAGAAGCTGCGTGTGATTTTATTGGATGGGACGTGGAAGAAGGCGTTCAAGATGTGGCAGGTGTCGAGTAACTTGCATGCGCTGAGCACAGTTCACTTACCGAAAGATCTCAAGGGTAATTATCGAATCCGTAAAGCGCCCAGTGAAAACAGCCTTTCTACCGTCGAAGCTGGCTATCATTTGCTTAGCTTGCTAGAGAGTAATGGTGACTTTAGCCCTTTGCTAACGGCATTTGACCAAATGATTCAGTTTCAAATCAATCAAATGCCGCCGGGTGTGTTTGAGAAAAACTACTTAGATTAAGCCGATTCACTGGTACGAGTCAGGAATTAAAACTCGGTATGAGCTGAGAACAATTGCTGATGCATTTTCTGCGCAAGGTCATCGGTCATTGATGAGATGTAATCCGCAATCACGCGCATCTTTCTTGATTCATCTAGATGTTGTAGCCATTGCTTCTTGATAGGCAGTGGCAGCAAGCGTTCAGGATCTGCGCTGAATGCTTCAAACATATCCATGATGATCTGTTGGCCCTTGTATTCGATGACCTGAACCTGAGGGACTTGAATCACGAACTCGCTGACAAAGTGCTTCAGTTTATCGAGTGTGCCATCCATGCTCGGTTCAAGCACGGCATTGTAAGCCAACAGCACATTCTCAAAGCTAGCATCCACTCGTTCAATCGAAATACTGGTCAACAGAGCGTTAACTATCCCACCAATCGCATCTTTTCTACGATATTGCTCACCAGAGAAAAGCATCTCTGTAATTGAATCTAGGTGTTCACAAATCCAAGGATCGGCCATCTCTTTCAGTTGAGGATAAGCTGAATCTACCCATTGTGTTTTGGTCACAGAGCCAAGCACAATGGCATCTTCTAAATCGTGGACGCCATAGGCGATGTCATCAGCCAACTCCATGATTGAACAATCAAGTGATTTATATTTGGTCTTATTGTGCTCAAGTGGCTCGGTATGCGTTTTTCTTTTCTGTTTTAGAAGCTGTTGGTCGCTGCTTGAAAGCGGCTCCAGTACCCAGTTAAAAAGTTCTTCATCATGATCGTAGATGCCTTTTGCTGGCATCCAATCTTTGGCTCGGAGTTGTCGTTGGTGCTTAACAGGCTCAGACTGTAATTTAGCTTGAACTTCGCTAAGAAGTGAAGGGTATTTAATCAACCCCAACAGAGTGCGTCGAGATAGATTCATCCCGTGATGTTCGGTGTAGGGTTCTAATTGAGTCACTATTCGGAACGTTTGGGCATTGCCTTCAAAGCCACCATGGTCGCGCATCATGTAGTTGAGTGCGACTTCACCACCATGCCCATAAGGCGGGTGGCCAATGTCGTGAGCTAAACACAGTGAATCAATCAAGCTATCTGAGGGGAGAAGATCTCGAAATTCGGGCTGCTTTTTCTTGAGTTGAGCGACAATGCCAGTACCAAGTTGTGCGGCTTCTAGCGAATGGGTAAGGCGAGTTCGGTGGAAATCGTTTACCGTGGTGCCATGAACTTGGGTTTTTGCTTGGAGGCGACGAAAAGCAGCAGAGTGAAGCACACGCGCACGATCGCGTTGATACGGGCTACGATGGTCATCACGCCTTATTTTATGTTCATCGTCATTTCGATGTTGCCATTCTTGTTCGAGTTCAAATGGTGGTTCGAGTGGAGAAGTCAAAATAGCACCTATCAATCTGATTTATTTAGCTAATTACACTCAAGTTATACCCAGCTAGCTTATCTCGTCTAGTGATAATTCAAAGCTTGGCGCAAATGTGGTGAGAAAGTAGTCCATTTCTGGGCTTTTACGCTGTTCGAGTGTTTCTTCGAGTCGGCGTTTCGCTTGCTCGTATTCATGATTGCCCGCACTGAGCTCCTCCAAGCATTTCAGGTAAGCACAGATCGTGTCGGCTTGTTTAACGATGCTTTGCTCTTCTTTACTTGCTGTTCCAGATATCAAAAATGGGGCGAAGTCGTCTCGGAATTCTTCTGGCAGCATTGAAAGCAGTCTTTGCTCTGCTGCCGCTTCTATCTTTTTATACTCTTGTGCGATGTCTGGATTGTAGTATTTAACTGGCGTCGGTAAATCCCCTGTTAGCACTTCACTGGTATCGTGATACATACCAAGCAGCGCAATGTGCTCGGGGTTGAGCTGACCATCAAACTTCTTATTTTTAATTAATGCCAAGGCATGTGCGACGAAAGCCACCTGCAGGCTATGTTCTGAAATATTCTCGCTTGAGATTGAACGCATCAGGGGCCAGCGTTGAATCAGCTTCATACGGGCAAGATGGGCAAAGAAATGGCTTTGTTTCATAAGAGTCCTTTCTAAACTGTGCTCCACTCGTATCATGTGTTCAACATAGTGATACGAGACAGCGGATACAAAAAAGGCTCCCAAACAGGAGCCCTTTAAGCATAGAAGTGATTGATTACAAGTTAAAGTCTTTTAAAACAGCAAATTGTAGTCATCTTTCTTTGTGCTAATTAACCTTCGATGAGGTCGTCTTGGCTGTAGGTCTGTAAGAAGCGCTCTAGACGACCAATCGCGATTTCTAGGTCTTCGATATGTGGCAGAGTCACGATGCGGAAGTGATCCGGTTTTGGCCAGTTGAAGCCAGTACCTTGAACCAATAGCACCTTCTCTTGCTTAAGGAAATCGAGCACGAATTTCTGATCGTCTTTGATGTTGTACATGTTGGTGTCGATCTTAGGGAACAGGTACATCGCGCCTTTTGGTTTCACACAAGAAACGCCAGGGATCTTGTTGATCAGTTCCCATGCACGGTCACGTTGCTCAAGTAGACGACCACCAGGAAGAATCAGTTCGTTGATACTCTGATAACCACCCAGTGCCGTTTGGATAGCGTGCTGCATGGGTACGTTGGCACACAAACGCATCGAGGCGAGCATTTCTAGCCCTTCGACATAGCCTTTCGCGATGTGTTTCGGACCCGTTAAGAACATCCAACCACCACGGAAACCACATACACGATAAGCCTTAGACAGGCCGTTGAATGTCACCATGAGTACGTCTTCAGCAAGCGTTGCGACTGAAGTATGTACGGCACCGTCGTAAAGCACTTTGTCGTAGATTTCATCAGCGAAGATGATCAAACCGTGCTCACGAGCAATCTCAACAACTTGTAATAGGAAATCACGGCTGTATACCGCGCCCGTTGGGTTGTTCGGGTTGATAAGAACGATACCGCGAGTCTTTGGTGAGATCTTCGCACGCATGTCGTCTAGATCTGGATACCAATCAGCATCTTCATCACACATGTAGTGAACCGGTGTACCACCAGAAAGCGCAACAGACGCAGTCCATAGTGGGTAGTCCGGAGCGGGAACTAAGATTTCATCACCATTATCCAGTAGCGCCTGCATAGACATAACGATAAGCTCTGATGCGCCGTTACCAATGTAAACGTCTTCTACATCAAGGTTACGTAGGCCTTTTTTCTGGTAGTGCTGAACAACCGCTTTGCGGGCTGAATAGATGCCTTTTGAGTCACAGTAACCTTGAGATGTCGGTAGGTTACGGATTACATCAACAAGGATTTCATCAGGGGCGTCAAAACCAAATGGGGCGGGGTTACCAATATTAAGCTTCAGTATTTTATGCCCTTCTTCTTCCATGCGCTTAGCATGTTTGAGTACAGGTCCCCTGATTTCGTAGCATACGCTGTTGAGTTTTGACGACATCCCGATATTTTGCATTGCCGATTTCCTGAAATTAATTTAAATACTTTATTAAAGTACCGCAAAATGGGGTTTGATAGAATAAAAATCTGATGAATGTCGCATTTCAGTGTCACGTTTGGTCTTTTTGTTGTCACTCTTTTCTAAATTTTAATTAATCGCTTTCTTTGTTGTTGTCTAAGATGAATAAAGAGGCTGGATCGCTTAAAATCACAGGAATGTTCAAAAGATATAGTAGATTCTTGATCTAAGTGGGTGCTGCCCATAAAGTATCAAACTAATATAATAATAATTTAGATGTGAACGAGGTCGATTTGTCACATTTCCAGCAAACTATCTCCGCTTTGATTGAGCGAGTACAAAATGCCCAAGCAAGTGAAGTTCGTTGTGTTGAAGTTCTAACGCAAAAACCATCGTTTGCATTTATAGAATGGCTTCATGCTCAACCGCTCTTTCCAAAGTTCTACTGGCAGTCACGTGACACTCGTGAAGAGGTCGTCGCGCTCGGTCAACTGCATACTTTTTCTGATCCAGCTCCCGCGTACGCGATTCTTGGTGAAGACCAACGAATTTGGGGTGGACGTTCATTTGATGGGCATACCGCAAAGAACCGTCGTTGCATGGAATCGTTTTTCTTCCTTCCTCAGGTTGAATTAATCCGCTTTGACGACACTTGGTCGCTAGCGGTTAACTTGTCTCCTGATCGCGTTGCCTCCATTAATGCTTTGAATAAGCTTTCTGTAGAAGCGGCGATATTGGCACCTTTGTCGGCTCACATTGAACAGATTAACCACGTTCCAGAACGAGAACAGTGGGGCAACCTTGTCGATAAAGTGCTTCAGGGCATTAGTGACGAAGAGTACAAGAAAGTGGTTTTAGCGCGTAAAACCACACTGCAGCTCGATGCGCCAATCTGCGCTGCTCAATTACTCAAGGCCAGCTACCTGCAAAACCATCACAGCTTTCACTTTATGTTGGTATTGGATTCTAAACACAGCTTTATTGGCTCAACGCCAGAGCGTTTGTATAGCCGATATGGGACAGAGCTTGATACTGAAGCTCTAGCGGGAACCATTGGTCGCGGGGAAAACGCGACAGAAGATATGGAGTTAGCGAACTGGCTTTCTCAAGATAGTAAAAACCTCAATGAGAACCAGTATGTGGTAGATGACATCATTGAGCGCCTCACTCCTCATTCTCAAACGGTCCATGTTGAAAAGGATACGCGTCTTGTGCGCTTGCGTAAGGTGCAGCATCTTAAGCGTAATATCCACGCTCAGCTTAATAATGGCGTTAACGGTGTGCAGTTGCTTGCTGCATTGCAGCCGACTGCTGCGGTGGCGGGTTTACCGCGTAAAGAGGCGATGGATTTCATTCTTGAACACGAACCGTTTGCGCGAGGCTGGTATGCAGGTTCTGTTGGCTATATTAGTCATCAGAGAGCGGAGTTTTGTGTCGCGATTCGAAGTGCGCTAGTTGTAAACGATCAAGTACAGCTGTTTGCTGGTGCGGGGATCGTGCCGGGATCGGTTGCTGAGCATGAATGGCAAGAATTGAACAAGAAGATGTCGACCTTACTCAGCTTGATTTCGGATCACCCGCCGTTGGGTGTGGCGTCATGAATCATGACCAAGCCGTATTAAATAGAGTTTGGAGTCACACATTACTTGAAGAGCTAGCACGCAACGGTGTTGAACATGTTTGTGTCGCACCGGGCTCTCGCTCAACACCATTAACTCTCGAAGCGGAAGCTAATCCCAAGTTAACCTTACACACGCACTTTGATGAGCGTGGTCTTGGATTCTTAGCTTTAGGTTTAGCTAAAGCCAGTGCTAAGCCAGTTGCCGTGATTGTTACCTCTGGTACTGCTGTCGCTAACCTTCTTCCTGCGACGGCTGAATCTGGGCTGACACGAGAGAAGCTGATCTTGCTGACCTCTGATAGACCCATCGACTTGGTCGACTGTGGTGCCAATCAAGCGATTCAGCAACAGGGTATCTTTTCTTCCCATGTTGAAAGTGCTTTAAACTTACCAAGCCCTAGTACACAAGTTTCTCTGAATTGGTTACTGACATCGGTTGATCACGCCCTAGTGAAACAACGCAATGTTGGTGGTGCGATTCATATCAACTGTCCGTTCCCAGAACCTCTATATTCTGCGAATAGCGCGGAAATGTATGCGGAATACACATCCAGTGTCGCTGGGTGGAAATCGGGAGCAGGTTGTTACAGCCAAACGTTTTTACCTAATCAAGTGAACACACAACCTATTGCTCCAGGTGAGTATCTTGGACGTAAGGGTGTGGTTATTCTCGGTTCGCTCGATATTGAACAAGCGACAAAAGCTCAGCAGTTTGCCACTACATTAGGCTGGCCAGTTTTTTGTGACCCTCAATCAGGTGTCACAAGTGATTGGAAACATTATGATCTGTGGATGCAGAGTGACGTAGCGAAAGAACAACTTAACCAATGTGATTTTATCCTTCAGTTCGGTGAGCGCATTGTTTCTAAGCGCCTTAATCATTGGATAAAGTCGCAAGCATCATCATTCTGCTCATCACAATATATTGTTGTGTCACCAGATACGCACCGAATCAACCAAGATCATCTGCCTCAAACCCATATCGTTGCTGCTATCGAGTCATGGGTGTCAGAGCAGCATTTACCCACCTTGTTAGGCCAGCATGCAGGCTGGGCGGCTCCTTTAATCGAGGTCGCAAATACTGTTCAGCAACTCGCCCTCGCGCAAATATCCAACAATGACCAATTGACGGAACTCAGTGTTGCCGTTGACTTGTCGTCTAGACTTAAAGGCAGAGAGCTATTTGTGGGAAATAGCTTGATGGTAAGGCTGGTGGATATGCTGTCATCAATATCTGCGAATCAAGTTTACAGTAACCGCGGTGCATCGGGCATTGATGGCTTGGTGGCGACGGCTGCGGGCGTAGTGAAAGCCAACCAGAATCCTTTTTTGATGTTGATTGGTGATACCTCTTTGTTGTACGACCTCAATTCACTGGCTCTGCTGACTCATAATTTAACGCCGATGGTTATTGTTGTGACCAACAATGACGGTGGAGCGATCTTTGACTTGTTGCCGGTACCAGAGCAGCAAAAACAGTCACTTTATCAAATGCCTCATGGTTTCAGTTTTGAACACGCTGCTGCGCAGTTCCAACTTGGTTATGCGGCGCCAGAAACTTTGAATTGCTATCAAAACATTATCGAACAACATTTCGAACAGGGTCAGGGTACCTTGCTCGTTGAAGTTAAGACGCCTCCCGAACAAGCGTCTACTTTGCTGAAACAATTCAGTTCAATGCTCACCGAGGCATTAGCCTAAGGACTTTACATGCTTTACTCCAATTATTACCCAGCTGTACAAGAACCTTCCGACAAACCTTTGCTTGTTTTTTTACATGGTTTACTCGGAAGCGGGGATGATTGGAGTGCATGTCATCCATTCCTCGAGAATTTTCCTCTCCTTTGCATCGATTTACCCGGACACGGACAAAGTCGCTTTATCGATCCGGTAGGGTTTGATCATTGCTGCAAGAAAATTGTCCAGTGCATCACAGCTCAATTGGCGATAAACGATCTTCCTGCTGATTATCCTATCGTGGTGATTGGCTACTCTATGGGCGGAAGGCTCGCCATGTATGGAGTGACAAGCCCTTGCTTTGAGACGCTCAACCTAGAGAAAGTCATCATTGAAGGTGGCAACTTTGGCTTGGAATGTGATGAAGAAAGAGCACAGAGGTTAGTACATGATACGCAGTGGGCTGTTCGCTTTGCGCAGCAGTCGATTGAAGATGTTTTAGACGATTGGTATCAACAAAGCGTCTTTTCTTCACTAAATCATGAGCAAAGACAAACTTTGGTCATAAAGCGTAGTGGTAACCTTGGAGTATCCGTAGCAAATATGTTGTTATCTACTTCGTTAGCTAAGCAACCGGATTTACGTGCCACATTGAAATCTCATGAGCATTTATTGCATTATGTGTGTGGAGAAAAAGATCGTAAATTCATGGAGCTAGCTGAGAATAGTGGCTTTGAATATAGTCAGGTCGACTACGCTGGTCATAATGTTCATTTTGAGCAACCAGAGTTGTTTTCAAACTTGATAATCCAATGTATCGCCAGTCGTCGCTAATCTGACTGAGCGGATCTCTAGTCTCAAGCACTATCAAAAGCAGAGCAATACCGTCACGACTACTTGTTAGTCGTGGTCTCTAATAGAACAATGGGAATCACCATGGCTAAAACAGTAGGCATCACAGAAGAAGAACTTTACGCGGCAGTTAACTGGAGCGATGAAAGCAGTCAATTTGAAGATATTCAGTACCACAAGTCTGACGACGGTATTGCGAAAATCACGATTGCACGTCCTCAAGTCCACAATGCGTTCCGTCCACAAACCGTAAAAGAGATGATCAATGCACTGGCTGATGCTCGTTATGACGAGAAAGTTGGCGTAATCATTTTGACGGGTCTTGGTGAGAAGGCGTTCTGTTCTGGTGGTGACCAAAGTATTCGTGGTGACTACGGCGGTTATCAAGATGATTCAGGTACACACCACCTGAACGTACTTGATTTCCAACGTCAAATTCGTACTTGTCCAAAACCAGTAATCGCAGCGGTATCGGGTTGGGCAGTCGGTGGCGGTCATGTACTTCACATGATGGCAGACCTTACTATTGCAGCTGAAAACGCTCAGTTTGGTCAGACGGGTCCTAAAGTCGGTTCATTCGATGGCGGTTGGGGTGCTTCTTACATGGCTCGTATCGTTGGTCAGAAGAAAGCACGTGAAATTTGGTTCTTGTGTCGTTTCTACGATGCTAAAGAAGCATTGGACATGGGCCTGGTAAACACCGTAGTGCCTGTTGCCGACCTAGAAAAAGAAACCGTTCGTTGGTGTCGTGAAGTGCTTCAACATAGCCCAATGGCGCTGCGTTGCTTGAAAGCTGCACTAAACGCAGACTGTGATGGCCAAGCCGGCCTACAAGAGTTGGCGGGTAACGCAACCATGATGTTCTACATGACAGAAGAAGGCCAAGAAGGCCGAAACGCATTCAACGAGAAGCGTCGACCTGATTTCGACAAATTTCCGCGTAACCCATAGTCTTTCTCTTCTTTAAAATGAGTCGCTAATAGCGGCTCGTTTTGTTTTGATGTTCCCCGTTTTTTAGGAAACTTTATGAACTCAGTGAATTCTCAGCGTCACGCTAAACTCTACCGTTATCAATTGCCTATGGATAGTGGTGTGATTCTTCGTGACAATAAGTTGAACGAACGCGTTGGCTATATCATCCAACTAGAGTGTGATGGTAAAACTGGTTTTGGCGAAGTCGCACCTTTGCCAGGTTTTAGCCAAGAAGATGCCGAACAAGCTGGCATTCAGCTTCAACACGAATTAGAGCTTTGGAGCCACAATAACCCTCAAACGCCTTTTGATGAGCTATATCCTTCTGTTGCGTTTGGCTTTTCGATGGCGATGTTGGAATTACGAGGCGAACTCAACGCTGAAGGTAACTACCAAGCCGCGCCGTTGTGTACAGGAGACCCAGATGAACTGATCCCTGTGCTGAATGAGATGAAAGGCGAGAAGGTCGCGAAAGTGAAAGTCGGTCTCTACGAAGCGATTCGCGATGGCATGTTGGTTAGCTTATTTCTTGAGTCGATCCCTGATTTGACCCTAAGACTTGATGCTAACCGTGCTTGGAAGCCAGAGAAAGCGAAGCAGTTCATTAAGTACATTTCGCCGTCACTGCGTCAGCGTATTAGCTTTATTGAAGAGCCTTGCCAAAAACCAGAAGACAGCTTGGCATTTGCCATTGACCATGGCGTAGCGATTGCTTGGGACGAAACATTGCAAGAAGCGGTGCGAAGCCCAGAGTTTGATCTTAGCGACCTTACTGGTGTTAAAGCTGTCGTGATCAAGCCAACTCTTATTGGTTCTGTCGAGCGTTGTGTGGCAATCATTGAGCGTGCACAGCAACTCGGTATCAAACCAGTACTAAGCTCAAGCATAGAGTCTAGCCTTGGCTTAACTCAGATTGCTCGATTAGCACAACAATACTTACCTAATGAAGTGCCAGGGCTTGATACTATTGGTTTGTATCAACAACAACTCGAAGTCTCTTGGCCGGGTTGTCAGCTTCCGGTTTCTACTCTTGAACAGCAACAATTGATTTGGTCTTCTTAAGCTGATCGTTCGATTGGCTTAGACCGTTTTCAATCTATAACTTGGTTATCTTATGATGCGCCCACAATCTAATCATCACCCGCTTTGGGTACAGTGGGCGCAGCAAAACCCACATCAACCAGCGTTAGTGACTACTCACCACACTTATACTTGGCAGCAAGTGTTAGTGCTAGTGAGTGAGTACCAACAACAACTATCTCATCAAGGCTTATCTGAAAGTGATGTACTGACGATTGTTGGTAAGAATCAAGCTGAAGTGATTCCTGCTTATTTTGCCGCACTCAATTTGGGTGTTATTTGCGCTTTTACCATGCCTCAACCTCGCTTACGCCTGAAGCAAAAGCTCGATTCCTTATATCAAGCAGGTCAACAAAGCTACCTTTGGCTATTGGACAGTAGTGGGTTAGAGCGTTCTGATGCTGCTGATTTGAACACTAAGTTGGTGACGTTTCCTTGCCTAAGTGAAGTTAAGGTCGATAGTGATGGCCTACCTTTAACAATGCTGGAAGATTCCAGCTTCAATCCTCAAAACCTTGCAAGCATCGTATTCACTTCAGGTTCTACCGGAAATCCCAAAGCAGTGGCTCACACGCTTGAGCAGCATTTATGCTCGGCGGTCGGGTTGCTTGAGGTGTTTCGTTATCAACAAGGTGACACTTGGTTACTGAGTTTACCTATGTACCATGTGTCGGGGCTGGCGATAGTTCATCGTTGGTTAGCGGCTGGTGGCTGCATCAAGATAGGCACAGGTCAGCTTGAGACTGATATAGAAGAGTGCAGTCACGCTTCATTAGTCGCTACTCAGCTACATCGATTACTAAAGAGTAAGCAAGCACTTACTTTAACGCATGTACTTTTGGGTGGTAGCCATATACCTGAGGCTCTTGGGCTTGAAGCTCAACAAATGGGTATCGAAACATGGCTTGGCTACGGCATGACAGAAGCGGCTTCAACAGTGACTGCGAAGCCCGTTGATTCTAGTAATACTGCAGGTTTTGTCCTTAACCATCGCCAGCTGAAAATTGAAGAACAACGTATCTTTATTGGCGGCGATACGCTCGCTTCCGGTTATTACCACCAAGGTAAATTAACGCCATTAGTTGATAAGAACGGCTGGTTCGATAGCAAAGATCTTGGTGAGTGGGTTGGTGAACAAGTGTCGATTATTGGTCGCGCCGACAATCAGTTTATTTCTGGTGGTGAGAACATTCATTGCGAAGAGATTGAGCGAGCACTCAACCAATTGTCTGAGGTTAATCAGGCGTTTATTGTTCCTATTGAAGACGATGAGTTCGGGTTTCGACCTGTCGCTATTGTGGATTGTGCTGATTTGCCAACCAAAGAGTGGTTTGCTGAGCAATTGAATGGACGTCTTGAGCGGTTCAAATTTCCGGTTGAGTATTATCGAATGCCTAAGCAAGAACAGCAGGGTATTAAGGTCTCACGCGCTGGATTGGCATCTTGGTTGTCTCAGCATAGGAGTTAAAGGTAAGCGCTTACCTCGACGTTATTTGCGAAGTTGTTAGGTGACTAAGTTGTCAGGCGGTTAGTTAATTTAGCAATTAGATAGTTCAAAACAGAATTTATTATCTTTATAACCATCCATCATAATAAGCCCTATAAATAACGGATTATAGAATAAGGTCTTATTATGAAAATTGCCCTCATCATTGCGGTTTTACTGCAGATAGGCCAAGCGGTCACTTCGTCAGGGTTGACTCGCTCGTTGGCCGAACTCACCGCATTTGTGTTGGTTGTGGTACTTGTTTTAATGAAAAGAGAGAGCAAGAAGAGTGATAAGCCCCTGTTTGATTTGTGATTGTTGCAACAAAGAATATCGTTACCACAAACGATAAAGGCAAAGCCCATTTGAGCTTTGCCTTTTTGTTTTGTTGCTCGCTAATCTGAGTGTCTAGGTAACCGAACAACCAGTTAAAGCGTTTTTTTGCGAACTAAGCAAGAGTTAACCACGCCAAAGAACCCGTCGAAATCATCGTCCACATCGTAATACCAAACATCAATGGCTTCGGCCCTGCTGCTTTTAACTTCTCTACAGAAATACCACAGCCAATTAAGAACAGACACACAACCAACGCGCGTTTGGACACATCAAAGATCCCTTGGTAGACCATCTCAAATTGTGGCAGCAAGTCACTGATAGCAATGGCGGCGCAGTAGAAGAAAATGAAGTAAGGAATCGTAATCTTCTTTTGATCGTTCTTGAAGATCATCGCGCTGACTAAAGCGATTGGGATGATCCAAAGTGCACGAGCGAGCTTCAATGTTGTCGCTGTCGTCAGTGCTTCTTCACCATAAGCCGAAGCTGCACCTACCACAGAAGATGTATCGTGAATTGCAATGGCGGCCCAAGTACCAAATGTTTGTTGGCTTAACTCAAGCGCGTGGCCAATCATCGGGAATAAAAATAGAGCTACCGAGTTCAACACAAATACCGTAGCTAACGCCAAGCCAATCTGTTCATCGTCTGCTTTGATCGCAGGTGCCACAGCTGCTATCGCGCTACCACCACAAATAGCGGTACCTGAAGAGATTAGGTAACCCGTGGTGCGATCCAATCCCATTCGTTTGGCTAAGAACCAACCAATGACTAACGTACCAATGATGGTCGTGACAATTAAACCAATACCGTCGCCTGTTACCGCCAATGCTTTTTCAAACTGAATGCCAAAGCCTAAGCCGACAATCGAGTAGGCCAGTAACTTCTTTGTGAGTTTACCTACTTCTAGATGCTCAGGGACTAAACCTAAACTAGCAAGCAGGAAGCCAATAACGAGGGCCGTAGGAGAGCTTACCCAAGGTGTTAAGCAAAACAGTGCAGCAAGATAAAATGGAGCAGACTTTTTTAGATTCATTGTATTTAGAGTCTTGTTGTATTGTCGCGTTATTGTAATGAGACCACTATACGTTCAATAAAATGATAAGTAAGTCTAAATGAATTGAACAAACGTTAAGGAAAACTTAACGCTTGTTCAGCTGATATGAATAAAGGGCTGGTTAGCTAGCGTAGTGTTCCACGAAGGTCTGAGACTGACTGCCGAAGAGTTTTGCACGAGGCATCTTTAGCGAGAATTGGCTTGCCAGCTTCTATTTCTAACTTGGTCCAGAAACGGGTTGGTAACCCTTTGCAGGCACTGCCTTTATAACGACTGAAGTAGCTGCCCCATAGCCCTTTGAGAGCCATTGGAATGACTGACACAGGAGATCGTTTGATAATCAGCTCCATTCCACGCATGAACTCTGCGACTTCACCATCAGAAGTTAGCTTTCCTTCTGGAAAAATACATACGATGTGGCCTTCATGCAGGGCGCGTTCTACTTCTTTAAAAGCATTTCGAATAGAGCTACGGCTGGTTGCGGAGATTGGAATAACCCCAGCTCTTTTCAAGAAACGTCGAATAGGCGGCAACTTGGTGTAATCTTCTTCCATCACAAAGCGGATCAAGCGAGGGCAAACGGCGCTCAGCAATAATGCATCCATATAACTCACATGGTTGCAGATGATCAATGCGCCGCCTTTTTCTGGCAGGTGATGTAAATTTTTATGTTTAACTCGGTACATGGTGTGAGTGACCACCCACGTAAAGAAACGGAAAGCGTAAATAGGCACCTGATAAAACAGATACAGCATAACCAAAGTGTTTCCTATCGCGAGCAGTACAAACAGTTGTGGAATTGAAAGCTCCAGAATACTAAGGCAAACAATACCTAAAACAGCGCTCCCGACCATGAATAGCGAGTTGTAGATATTGAGCCCGGCGATTACTTGAGCTCGCTCATTTGGCTTTGCCCGTAGCTGCATTAGAGAGTAAAGCGGAACAATAAAAATACCACCAGAGATCCCCAGTAGTAGAAGATAAGCAAACAGCGGCCATAGTTCTGAATACGTCACAAACTGATGGAAAGAGTTAAAGTCAGGCAAAGACTCTGGAATGGATATCGCCATCAACAGGCCGAAGATCGAAATACCCAGGCTGCCCATTGGCACGATGCCGATTTCAATGCGGTGATTAGATAACTTATCGCAAGCCAACGAGCCAATCGCAATGCCGACCGAGAACAGTGCCAACAAAAACGCGACAGCGCTTTCAGTACCGTTTAGGTAAACCTTGGTGAAGTTGGGAAACTGAGTGAGGTAAGCTGCACCGAGGAACCAGAACCAGCTGATCGACATCAGTGCTTGAAAGGTTGGGCGGTCTTTTTTGGCAATAGCGAGTGTTGCGCGGGTTAGCTTTACTGGCTGCCACTTTACTTTCAGATCTGGTGCGTTACTTGGCGCTTCTGGGATAAAGCAACTTGATACATAGCCAAGCACGGCGAACGAAACAATACATATCGCAGCAATGAGCTTCGCGCTTTCTTCAGATGCAATAATACCAGCACCTAGAGTACCGATTAGGATGGCTAAGAATGTGCCTGTTTCAACCAAAGCATTTCCGGACACAAGCTCTTTGGTTTCTAACTGTTGCGGAAGTAGGGCGTACTTAACGGGGCCAAAGAAGGCACTTTGTGTCCCCATCAAAAAAAGAAGCAGTAGTAATATTTCGTAGCTTTCGTAGATAAATCCGACCGCACCCAGTGACATAATTACCACTTCAAGAAGCTTAACTTTACGGATAAACCATGATTTTTCGTATTTGTCTGCCAGCACACCAGCCAAAGCAGAAAACAGGAAGAAGGGCAGAATAAAAAGGCCAGCGGCCAAATTAATGAATAAATTGCTGGAAATAGGTAGCGTGTCTACGCTTGCGAAAGCAACAAACAGTAACAGAACATTTTTGAATATGTTGTCATTAAAGGCTCCCAGAAATTGGGTAATAAAGTAGGGTAGGAACCTTTTTTGCGTTAACAGCGAAGATTGGCTGCTGTTGTTCATTGTCTTTCCTTGGATGATTACCAGTTGGTTAAGTAGTTTGAGACTAGGTTATTGATCAACTCTTTACCATCGATAGGCTCAGAGGCGAAAAATTTATCATCAACGCTAAGTAGAGTAATTCCATGTACTCCAGACCATAATACACGGCTGGCTTTAACGACTTCGCTTTCAGTATGTTCAGGAGCAATCGCGATTAATAGTTGCTCTAGCATACCTGTCATTCTATCGATACGGTTCGATTGCCATTCAGGAAGGTTTTCACCGTTCATGTTGTGCTCAAAGATAAGCTGCCAACGGTGAGGGTGTTTTTGTGCAAAATCGTGGTAGCAGTAGGCAAGGTTGAATAAAGCTTGCTGAGGATTGCTCGATTGTTCAACTGCTACAGCAGATTCTGACGCCAGTTCATCTAATGTTTGAGCAACAACATGCAATAGCAATAGGTTGTAGTTGCCGAATACATTCACCAAGGTACTTGGAACATAACCAATCATATTGGCGATTTTACGCAGACTTAGCTCGTGATAAGAGTGCTCTTCTAAGAAGTCGGTCACCGTTTTTAAGGTTAATTGCACTAATTGTTCGCGAGTATGATCGTTTCGTCTTGCCATGGGTACTTTCTATTAAATGAACATCGTTCAATATTTTAATGCTGCCCCAGAGTGCCGTCAATCCCTTCGCTAGTTTAGTAATCAATTAATAGCCGCAATATTATGATACATGTGTAAACGCCGTGAATATTTCATTGTTCTTTGTTAACGAGTATGATTAAGGTGTCGAAAGATAAAAAACCTATAAAGGATAATAATGAAACGATTTTTCTCACTAGTCGCGATCCTGTTGGTAACAGTCGCGGTGACGCCAATCGCGGAAGCGAAAAAGTTTGGTGGTGGTAAGTCATTTGGCAAAAGCTTTAAAACGGCTCCAGCACCAAAACAACAAAACACGAATTCGATCCGTCAAGATCAAATGGGTAAGAACACAGCAGCTAACTCTAGCAAGAAAGGCCTTATGGGCGGTCTGCTAGGTGGTTTACTTGCTGGTGGTCTTTTAGCTGCATTCTTTGGTGGCGCATTTGAAGGTATCCAGTTCATGGATATTCTGATTATGGGTCTGATTGCTTTCCTAGCGTTTAAATTCCTACGCGGAATGTTGGGTGCGAAGCAGGGCTCAATGAATCAGCAGAATGCACGTGGTCAACAGCCAGCATTCGGCGGCATGGGTCAGAACAAGTTTGAACAACCTAAGCAACAGCCAAATGTTCATAACTTTGAGCAAGCACAACCTCAATCACAAGGCGCTGCTGGTGGTTTCGGTTTTGGTGCACAAAGCGATGTTCCACATAACTACCCACCGGGCTTTGATCAAGCGGCATTCATCAACGGTTCTCGTGAGCACTACCGTACACTGCAAGGTGCATGGAATCACAACGAGCTAAACACGATTGAAGAATACGTATCTCCAAGCTTATTTGAAGACCTAAAAGCTGAGCGTAATAAGCTAGACGGTGACCAGCACACAGACGTAATGTACGTTGATGCTGAAATCGTTCGTGCAGACCACGATGGTAGCAAAGCACAGCTAAGCCTTCAGTTCAGCGGTCGTTACCGTGACACTGCGGATGGCGTTGAAGAAGATATCACTGATATCTGGCACCTAGAGCGTGACCTAACAACTGACAATGCACCTTGGTTAATTGTTGGTATTCAAGGCTAATTCCAATATTTAACTCAACATCAATAGGATGTAGTTATTCGGAATGACACCAAATAATTGAAAGCCCCTGCTGAGAAATCAGCAGGGGCTTTTTTGTGTCTAATGATATGCATCTGTAAGTTGCTGCTGGGAAATTGGCTTTGAGCTTTTTTTGGGGAGGGGGAGAGTTTTAGATTCACGGAGCAATACCAATATGACGAAACATGTGGAACAGACAAGTAACATGAGTAGAGGAAGAGTGTCATCACGACAAATATTAAGAGGTGTATCTTATTCAAAGATTCGATTAGCCTAACTAACTAACTAACTAACTAACTAACTAACTAACTAACTAACTAACTAACTAACTAACTAACTAACTAATTTTATTTGGATATAATGAGTAATGACAAAGTTTTTTGAACCCGTATTGGAGCCTGAGATTAGTTTGCAGCAGAAACAGATAATTGCGAATGAATGCGAAGAATATGTATCGACCAATTGCTTAGGCTGCGCTGCTTATCTGGTTTGTGAACGTCATGCTGAAGTATGGGATCACTGATGTTTGAATGAGTCAGATCGATTAAGTTTTTTGTAGTAGCGGGTAAGTGTTTAGGAAGTTGAGGGCAGTGTTTAGAAAGATAGGTTCAGCAAGATACGTTTAGAAAGATATAAAGCTCGGAAACGAAAAAAGCCAACTCAATGAGTTGGCTTTTCGATTTTCCAATTAAGGAGAATATGGTGGAGGGAGACGGATTCGAACCATCGAAGGCAGTGCCGGCAGATTTACAGTCTGCTCCCTTTGGCCACTCGGGAACCCCTCCAGGGTGTGT